>Ga0187893_10003531_pt1 | contig 31502 bp, 37 predicted proteins | sample MA1701074metaG_FD_139574 | JGI IMG/M metagenome (GOLD analysis project Ga0187893, IMG submission 139574) | White microbial mat communities from a basaltic lava cave in the Kipuka Kanohina Cave System on the Island of Hawaii, USA - MA170107-4 metaG ...
AAACGCAACTGCCAATCAAGAACTGGCACTCGCGGCTTAAGCCGTGACGTCTCTCCACCTGAGGCCCGCGGGGGTGGAAGGGGCGCGATGCAGCGGGCTGGTCCAAGGCTGGTGCTCAGCGGCTGCGGACGAGAACTTTCTGGGCTAGCGGCTGTTCTAAGCCTGCCGATGGGCGTGGGCGGCTGCGAAACTCAAACAATCGGCTAAGCATGTAGGTCTGATGCGCTGAAGGTCTTCGGACGGGGGTTCAACTCCCCCCGCCTCCACCACCCCGCGCTTGCGAGGTCGAGCGCCATCGGATTGTTCTTGGCGCGAGAGGAAAACACTCCAGTATTCACTTTCTTCGTGCGCGCCGGCGGCTCATCGGGAGGAGCCCCTCCCGAGTGACGCCGCCGGAGAACCCCACCGGTGTTTTACGAGTTCGCCACTGCGGCACCTTCCCGGTCCGGCACGCTATCCAGGACCGGATCTTCCGCACCATCCGCAGTCACGTCCAGGCTTCCCCTGAAGCTCACGCCTTCCTCCATCGAGAGGAGCGGCGTCATTGCGGAGCCCCTGAGAACGGCCGGGGCGACCAACTTGATGGATTCCGTCGCGGTCACATTGCCGAAAATTTTTCCGCAACTCACGATCGAGCCGGCGCTGACCGTAGCCCTGATGACCGCATCTTTTCCAATCAGCAAGACCCCGTCCGTGTGGATCTCGCCCTCGACCCTGCCGTCGATGCGCACCGTGCCGCTGTAGCTGATGATGCCCCTGAATTCCGTGCCGGAGCCGACGAGCGCGGTCATGTCCTGCGCCGCCGCCTCTCCCAGCAGGGCCACGACTTCTTGCGACATCCGGTCCATCAAGGCGGTGTCGGTTCTTTGTCCGTCCCCCTGCTCCTGGTCGCCGATCCGTTCAAACATGGTTGATCTCCTTGCGCGAGTTCGCCGTCTGTTCATGGTGATAAATGTCGGCACACCCTGCCACGGTCATGTGAGCAGGGAACATGCCAATGTGCACTCTTGGAGACTGCTCGCTATTCGATCAGAAAAATACTCAGGATAACGGGAGGTTAGTCGGATGGTGCCTGTAAGGCGATAGAGTAAATGATTTTCCAGGACTGTCTGCAGGAGCCTACAAACTGAAGGCATTTGCCTATATCTGGCTTTATTTTTTTACCCGCTCCTCCTACTATGCAGGCCATGTCCATGACCCTCCGGTTGTTCATCGGCGCCATCATCTTCGCTTCGGCGCTGGGAAAATCGCTCGACCTGCCCGGCTTCGTCGAGGTGCTCAAAACCTACCAGGCCTTTCCCGATTCCGCTCTCTGGCCCCTGGCGCTGGCGGTGACGGGATTCGAATTCGTGCTGGGCCTGTGGCTGTTATCGGGATGGTGTCTGCGGACCGGTGCGCTCATCGCGCTGGGGTTGAATGCCGGCTATGCTGTGTGGATGGCGGTTTCGCTTGCGCGAGGCCTGGAACTGACCAACTGCGGCTGCTTCGGTGTTTTCTTCCCGCAGCCGCTCCGCTGGTATTCGCCGCTGGAGGACCTGGTGCTGGTCGGAATGTGCTACGCCTTGTCCCGCTATGCCACCGCGCGGATGGGCGACAGGTCCTCGTCGTCGGACAATTCTTCGGTTTCGTAGGCCGCTTCCACATTGTCGGTGAGCAGCGCGCCGTGGTCCACCAGGAATACGGGCGCCCGCACCGTGCCGTTCAGCGAGGCCGAATCCAGCAGTTCCACTTCATCCGAGGCCACGATGTCGCCGACAATCAGGCCCCGGCAGATGACGGAGCCGGCATAAATATTCCCGACCACGATTGCCCCTTCGCCGATCATCAGGAGACCGTCCGTACAGATGTCTCCTTCGACCCTGCCGTCAATCCAGACCGTGCCCTCCGCGCGGATGGTGCCGCTGATGATCGTGTCCGCCCCAACCATCGTCATGGCCTGCAGGCTCATCCCATTTCCGTCCTGTCTGTCCATGGCGTCCTCCCCGAGCAAATGAATAATACCTGGGTGGAGAGCAGGACCGATGCCGTTCCATTAAACACACAAGCCATTGATTTATATGCGTTTCACTAGATTAAAAGATGAACAAAGATGTACGCCCGTTCAATTGTGTGCGAGGCAGGAAAGCGAGAACTACAGTCTGTCGGGATAGTCTGACACGATCCCATCCACGCCCAGTGCACGCATCCTGGCGATGTCCGTCGGTCTGTTGACGGTGTAAACGAATAGGATGAGGCGTGATTTGTGGAGGACGTTCACAAGCGGTTTTGTGGCGGTGTCGAAGCGCAGGGCGACGTGCGTAGCCTGGAGCCTGGTCGCTTCGGCGGCCGGATTCTTGGGGAGCCGCTTGAACAGGACCAGCGTGCGGGCGTCGGGATCAGCCCGGCGGACGTGCTGCAGTTCGTCGTGCAGGAAGGAGGCATAAATGACCGGGCCGGGAAAGCCGCTGGCGCGGACAGTCCCGCACACGTCGTAAGCCAGGCCTTCGGCCTTGAGTTCCAGGATCAGGCCGATCCTGCCATGGGCTGTTGCGAGCGCCTCCTCGAGCGTCGGAATTTTCTGGCCTTTGCCTGCATCGAGTCTTCGGATATCAGCCAGATTCATCTCGGCAGCCACGCCTTTTCTGTTTGTCGTCCGGTCCACCCGTTCGTCATGCAGCAGGACAAGGGATCCGTCGGACGTCCGCTGCACGTCCACCTCGGTGAAATCACATTTCAGCGCGATGGCCCTCTCGATAGATACGAGCGTGTTCTCCGGTTCGTGGCCGCAGGCGCCGCGATGTCCGATGCGAAGGACTTTAGGAGTGGGGCTTTCTTTTGCCATGCGACTTCCCTACCATATCATTCTATGGCTGAGAAGAAAGCGAGGAAATCGCCGCTGCCCAAGGGCGCCAGGCGGCGCCGGAAACCGGCCGGCGCCTCGGTCGGCTTGACTGCGATGGAACTGCAGGCCGCGGCTCCGCCGGGCGAGGTGGCTGAACTGCACCGGGCCATCGAAGGGGACGGCGGAAAGGTCCTGTCCATCTATCGGGAGCCCTACGGCGGCAAATGGGTCGTGATGGCCGCCCTGCCGATCGATCTGATCGAACCCACCCCCTACCAGCGCAATCTGTCCGACACGCACGTCCGTAAATTGGAAGCAGTGATCGGGAAGCTGGGACGGTTTCTGGACCCGATCATCACGGTGCGCGCGCCGAAAGGCGGCGACACCAAATACTGGACGCCGAACGGGAACCACCGGCTGTCGGCCATGAGGACCATCGGCGCCAAAAGCATCACGGCGATCGTGATTCCGGAGTCCGGCACGGCCTATCAGATTCTGGCGCTGAACACGGAGAAGGCGCACAACCTGCGCGAAAAGTCGTTGGAGGTCATCCGCATGTACCGCGAACTGGCGGAACTCGATCACATGAGCGAAGAACACTATGCGCTGGAGTTCGAGGAGCCGGCCTTCGTCACGCTCGGCCTCTGCTACGAGGAGCGGCCGCGCTTCAGCGGCGGCGCCTACCATCCGGTGCTCAAGCGCGTGGAGCAGTTCCTGGCCAAACCGCTGCGTGCAGCCATGACGATACGGCAGGAACGATCCAAGACCGTGCTGGCATTGGACGATCTGGTGATGAAACAAGTCGAGGCGTTGAAGGCGAAGGGACTGACCAGCCCCTATCTCAAGAGTTTCGTCGTGGCGCGGGTCAATCCGATCCGCTTCCGGCCGAAAGACGCTCCGCCCCTCTCGTTCGGCGAGGCGCTCGACCGCATGACAAAGGCCGCCGCAAAATTCAGTCCGGACAAAATCAAAGACAGCGATCTGGCTTCATCCGGCGGCGTGCCGGACGAAACCGGCTGACCGCCATGCCGTTTTCGCCGCGCCTTCTTTCCAAAGAATGGACCATTGACGTTCCGGTGTCGCTCGTCTGGGAGGTGCTGGCCCGTACCGACAAACTCAACCGCGCCGTCGGCCTGCCGCCCATGCAGCCCGGCCCGCTCGACGGCGACGCGCTCGGCCGTACAGTGAAGACCTGGCTCTACGGCGTCATCCCGCTGAGCTGGATCGAGTATCCGTTCGAATGGGTTCGCGAGCGCCGGTACGTCGTCCAACGGGATTTTACAAAGGGACCGATGGCCCGGTTCCGCGGTGGCGTCGAGACTGAACCGAACGGAAGCGGCAGCCGCGTGCGCGTGTTCGCCGAGATGACGCCGCGCAATCTGCTCGGCGCGATCGCCATCCCGCTGGTCGGCTGGCTCACGATGAAGCGTACCTGGGACTATTGCAGCCAGGTGTTCTGCGAGGCGCTGGCGGTGCGGACGCGCGACAGACCCGCGCCGCTCCCGCCCGGTTCGACGTCAGGCAGCCGGGCGGACGCGGCCCTGCTGGCGCAGCGAGCCGCACGGCTCTACGACATCCCGTCGCTGGATCAGCGGATCGTCGGCCGGCTGCTCCGGCATCTGGCGGAGGCAGGCGATGAGGATGTCGTCCGGATGCAACCCTATGCCCTGGCCGCCCGCTGGGGCACGCCGCGGCTCGACACCCTCCGCGTGTGTCTCTACGCCACGAAAGCCGGCTTGCTGGGACTCATGTGGGAACTGCTCTGTCCCAATTGCCGGGTCCCCAAACTCGAACCGGATACGCTCACTCTTGTCCCGCCGAAGTTCCATTGCGATACCTGCGGGATCAGCTACGAAACGAATCTCGACCGGTCCATGGAGCTGCGGTTTCGCGTCCATCCGGCCATCCGCGCCGCGCACGACGCCGTCTATTGCTTCGGCGGTCCCTACAGCGCCCCGCATATTCTTGTCCAGCATCTGCTCAAGCCCGGTGAGGCGCGTGACCTGTTCATGATCCTGGGAGCGGAGGACTACCGGATTCGCGTCCTGCGCCTAAACCACGCCGTGACGTTGTCGCCGGCACCCGGGGCCCGGCCGGATGGCCTGGCGTTCGTCTACCGCGACGGGAGTTGGAGCCGATCCGGCGCCTCTTTCGCGCCTGGTCCCGTGTCCTGGCGATGGGAGAACCGGTCGTCGAAGACCGTCGCGGTGGTGTTGGAGCGCCTGCGGTGGGACGAGCAGGCGGCGCCGGCGGCGGAAGTCACCACGATGCAGGAATTCCGCGACCTCTTCGGCTCGGAGGTGCTCGCGCCGGAGCAGGACATCGGCGTGGAATCGATCACGATCCTGTTCAGCGACCTGCAGGAGTCCACGCGCCTGTACGAAGAGACGGGCGACGCGCCGGCCTACGGCCACGTGCGCCGCCACTTCGAGTTTGCAAAGGAACGGATCGCGCAGTGCGGGGGCGCGCTGGTGAAGACTATCGGCGACGCGGTCATGGCGGTCTTCCACCAGCCGGCCGACGCGGTGCGCTGCGGCCTGCTGATCCAGCGCGACCTGCCCGCGTTCAACCGGCGCTGGCCGGACCGGAAGCCGCTGGTGATGCGGCTGGGCGTGCACGACGGGCCGGCCATCGCAATCAACGCCAACGGGCGGCTGGATTACTTCGGACGGACCGTCAACGTTGCCGCCCGCCTGTTGCGCGAAAGCCAGGGCGGAGACGTCGTGCTGGCAAAAACGCTGGCGGAGGATCCACGCGTGCGCGAGGCGCTTGAACAGGAGAAAGCCATCGTCGTTGAGGAATGGTCGCCGACATTGCGCGGCATCAGCGAGCCGTTGACATTACGGCGCATCGCGCCGTCATAATGTGTGCGAACGCTGAACAAGGGGGGGCATCATGAGTCTAGCTGACAATAAATGCGTGCCGTGCCGGGGCGGCGTGCCGCCGGTGGAGCCGAAAAAAGCGGACGAGCTACTTAAGCAGTTGGGTCGGGGATGGAGCTTGAATCAGAAGGGCCACCTGGAGCGGCTCTATACCTTCAAGGACTTCGCGCAGGCGCTGGCCTTCGTCAACAAGGTGGGCGCGGTGGCTGAAACAGAGGGGCATCATCCCGATCTCTATCTGGCCTGGGGCAAGTGCGGGATCGAGATCTGGACCCACAAGATCAACGGCCTGACGGAAAGCGATTTCTATCTGGCCGCGAAAGCCGACCGGGAATTTGAAGCCTTCCGCTCGTAAGCTACATCGATAATTTCTGCGCGACGTTCCGCATCTGCACGCCATGGACCAGCGACGCGCCGCCGCGGATGGCGCAGGCCACGTGCACCGCTTCGGTCATTTCCTCGACGTTCGAGCCCTTTTCCAGACTCGCCTGCGTGTAGGCGTCGATGCAGTAAGGGCACTGGACGGTGTGGGAGACGGCCAGCGCGATAAGGGCCTTCTCACGCTCCGTCAACGCCCCCTCTTTGAACACGGCGGCATAGTAGCTTGAGAACTTCTCCCAGAGCTCCTTGTTGCCCTTGCCCATGTCGGCGAACTTTCCCAAATCATGAGGATGATAATACGTTTCCATGCGGTTCTCCTTTCCTGTGAATGATTGCCACTGAGTTGTCGTGGCGCGGGCACGAGGCTAGGCTGTGCCCGGTTTGTCCGGTTCGGCTTCGGAGAGAAGCTCGGTAAAGCGGCTGCCGACGATGGTCGTGACCCTGGCCATCAACTCCGTGACTTCCTTCAGTTCCTCCGGCTGCAAGTCCAGCTTGAGTTGCGGGTGGACGTCCCATTGCGCGGAGACCTGTTTCCCCTCGCGGGCGATCAGCACGCGCAATAATTCGACGTCCTTGGCGACCGGCTGGCCGTTCTCCGGCTTGCCCGGCGTATTTGAAGAATGTTTCGTGGCCATGTCACAGGTCCTTCGCAGCGGGCATCATACAGAAGGCCGGTTGAGGACTTCCACCATCTCCTGGTGGAGGTGTCCATTGCTGGCCACGAGTTCGAGGCCGTGGATCGAGAAGGGGCTGCCCGTGAAGTCGCTCATCCGCCCGCCCGCTTCGATGACCATCAGCGATCCAGCCGCCGTGTCCCAGGGGTTGAGCTTCAGCTCCCAGAATCCGTCAAACCGGCCGCAGGCGACATAGCAGAGATCGATCGCGGCCGCGCCCATGCGGCGCATGCCCTGCGCGCGGAGCGCGAAGTTGGCGAAGTGGTCGAGATTGTTCTGCTTGCTCACCCTGATGTCGTAGGCGAAGCCGGTGACGAGCAACGCCCCGTCGAGCTTGGGGGTGCGTGATACGCGGATTGGCTTGCCGTTCAGCGTGGCGCCGCCGCCCGCCTCGGCGAGGAAGAGTTCCTGTCTTGTCGGATCGAAGACGACGCCCAACAGGCACCGGTCCTGATACTCCACGCCGATGGATACGGCATAGGCCGGAAAGCCATGGGCGAAATTGGTCGTCCCGTCGAGCGGATCGATGATCCACCTGAACGGAGACTTGCTCCCCGCCTGACCGCGCTCCTCGGCCAGAATTTCGTGGTCGGGAAAGGCGCGGCCGATCGCATCGACAATGGCCTGTTCCGAATGGGTGTCCGCGTCGGTGACGAGGTTGAGCGCGTCCTTGTGCTCCACGCGGAAGCCGTTTTTGGCATAGTCGCTCAGGATCGCGCCGGCCTGCAGCGCGGCGTCGATCGCGACGGTCTTGATCCGTTCACGGGTTGAGCGGTCAGGAAGCTGGTCGGTGGTCTGTGATGACATGGGAGGGATCATAGCACGGGCCTTCAAAATGTTGCTCTAAGCTCGGCAAAAAAGGAGGTGTTGTTCTGAAGAAATCCATTAAGCGACTCCTTGCGGCCGTTGAACACATCCCAGCCCATGAAGCCCTTCCACCGGTCGGTGAAGGCGTAGGCCACGGAGGGACGCACGAAGAAATCGCTCCGGTTCGCGTTCCAGACGCCCAGCAGCTCCGCCTCCAGCGTGTCGTTCCACCATTGGGCCTTGATCCGTCCGCTGATCCCCTCCTGGATCCGGTCCATCTGCTGGTGGAAGATGACGTTGAGCACGGCTGCGTTGCGCATCGCCGGATTTTGAATCTGGAACATGTCCTGATAATTGATGATGAACCGCTGGTAGGCCTGCAAGTTGATGTTCAGGTCTTCGGTGACATCGTAGTCCGCGCCCAGCACGTAGAAGACATAGGGATTCTTGACGACGATGTCGCTTCCGCCGGGATCCTGGGTATGCACGTAGGCGGCCTCGCCGCGCACGCCGACACGGCCGAGATTTTTGGCAAAGTCCGCGCCGACCATATGGATGCGATTGTGCGAGAGATTCGTCAGGGTCGGCGTCACCGAGCGGCCGGTGGGGATCACGTCCAGCCCGTAGTAGTAGCTGAACGACCAGTCGACGTCGCCGCCGGTATGGTCGATCTTTGCGGCGAAGCCCTGCTCGGTCCACCGGCCCTGCGAGCGCTTGTCCTCCGTGATCCGGAATCCCGGCGGGGCCGTCAAGGGAATCGTCGAGGGATTGAAGATCGGCAGCCAGATCAGCGACAGCGTGTAGTCGCCGCGATAGTAGTTGGCCTTGATGGCGGCGGTGCCGATCCGCCGCTCCTCTTCGTCCCTGGCGGAGAGCAGCGTGAAGTCCTTCGGCGTCAGCACATCGGTCGGATTGAGCGCGTCCGCCCGTCCCCAGACGATATTTTGCTTGCCGACGCGGAGGTCCACCGAGCCGAGATAGAAGTTCGTGTAGGCCTCCAGCAGCCGGCCCTGGAACCGGTTATCCCTGCGCAGGTTGTCGTCGGTGATGCGCCCTTCGATTTTGGCGTCTCCCCATGACCCGAACTTGGGGAGCGACTTGGGCTGGAAAGTGATGCCCGGAAGGCTTTTCTGGCCGTCGAGCCGCTTGGAGGCCGAATAGTAGTCGCTGCGGATGAACCCGCCGAGTCCGAGCTTCTCAACCCAGGCCGGTTTGGCAGAAGCCTGTTCTTCAGGTGGCGCGAGAGCTGCAGGCGCCAACGGGGATTCGGCGGCGAACAGGCCGGCCGGCAGCGCGAGGATGAGCAGCAGCGCGCCTGCTGCCGGAAGGCACGTCATTTCTCCCGCTCAAGATAGCGCGTGGTGAAATAGTCGTCGCCCACCGGTTTTTTCGTGTCCAGGTTTTCGAAGATCAGGAGCGTGCTGTGGCCGGTCTGGAGATTTTTGACCTCCCGCTTCAGGGCCCACCATTTGTGATTGGCCGCATCCACTTCGACGATCTCCGGCACCAGCATCGTCTTGAGCGGCCGGCCGCCGGCGTCCAGGAACTCGATCTTCTTTTCCATGAAATTGCTCTTGCGGATCCAGGACGTCTTCTTGCCGTAGCCGTAATCCTTCTTGATCTGCTCGGAAACCGGGACGGATTCGATCACCCAGCAGTCCTCCCCGTCGAGGGCTTCGCTTTTGAGAGTGACGTGCTTGTAGGTATCCACGACCGGCACCAGAATGTCGCCGTAGGAGAAGTCCGAGCCCACGAAGCTGTCCTTCTTGTTGTTGGCGACCAGCCGCCTGACTTTTTTCAGCGCCGGCAGGTAAATCCACATGTCGTCCTCGCCGTCGTAGTGCTGGACTTGGAGATACCCCGTGCCTTCGACGTCGCCCGGCTGGAGGAACCGGATCATGATCTTGCTGTCGATGCCGTTCGGCTGCAGAAGGTTGACGCTGTGCGTTTTCCGGACACGCTGCTGGCCCTTGTCATTGGTCAGGGTCATGGTGCTGTCGTTGAGCATGCGCTTGACCTTGGTCACATGGAAATTTTTTTCCATGATGTCGCGGGCCGATGGCTCTTCCGCCATGGCGGGCGTTCCCGTCAACGCGGTACCGATCAGGAGCGCCGGGAGGAATATGCGTTGAATCGTTGGCTTCATGGTCGTTCCTTTCCTTAGCCTCGCGCCTCGATCCCCGCGTCTCGTGCCTGCGCGGCAAGCGCGGCGGCGCCGTTGCCGAAGGCGAATCGGGGCTTGACCCGGTGCAGAATGGCCGGCAACAGGGCGATGGCGGCCAGGCAGCTCACGACCATCGCCACGGCCACGAGGAATCCGAGACGCTGGTGCATGCCCAGCCCGCCCAGCATGAGCACCGAATAGCCGGAACCGACGGCCAGGGCGACGAAGGTCACGGCCTTGCCGGCGGTCGCCAGCGTGGTCTTGACCGCGCGGTCCGCGTCCCCGTGCCTGGCCATTTCCTCGCGCAGCCGGTAGATCAGGTAAATCGCATAGTCGGCGCCGACGCCCACGGCCATGGCGGAGACAGCCGAGGTGCCGATGTCCAGCCGGATGCCGGCCAGGCCCATCACGCCGAAGTTTGCCAGGACCGCCAGGGTCAGCGGGATCAGCACGAAGAGGCCGGCCAGCGCGGAGCGCAGCACCACCGACGAAATGACGTAGATGCTCGCGGCGATGGAGCCGATGTTGAGCAACTTGCCCTGGACCATCACTTCGTTGAGGGCCGCGCCCTGGGCCATGCCGCCGCCGATGCTGATCGTGTAGCCGGGCGGAAATTGCCTGGCGACGAAGGGGCGCAGCTCGGCGATGATCTGCTCGATGACGGCCGTGCTGTCGGTTTTCAGGTAGGCCCAGATGACCGCCGACTTGTATTCGTAGTCCACGTAGGTGTCGAAGTCGCCAGGATCGCCAGACATGGAATAGAGCAGCAGATATTGCGCGTTCAACTCGCGCGTGTCCGGCAGCCGGTCCTCCTTCGGATCGTCCGCGTGCATGGCCTTGTTCATTTTCTTCATGAAGTCGGCCAGCGACTGGGTCTTGCCCACCAGTTGATAGGTTTGCTGGAGATGCTGCTGCACCGCATCCATCGCGCGGAGCGCCGCGGGGTTCTTGATCGCATCCGGTTCCGGCCCTTCGATCAGGAGGTAGAGCGTGTTGGTCCCGCCCATGCCCGCGTTGAGCGGGATATCGTCCTTGCGCACCTGGCTGTTCGGGGAAAAATTTCCCTTCAGGCTGTTGTCGATATTCAGGATCTTGATCCCCACAGCCAGCAACAGGAGGCCCACCAGCACGGTCACGAAGATCGCCCGCCCGCACCCGGCGACGATGCAATTGCCGATCTTCTCCAGAAACCGGTCGAAGAGATCCCGCATCCGCTCGCGCTCGACTTCGTAGCGCTTGGGGGGCGGAAGCATGGAGCGGAATGCCGGGACGAAGGTCATCTCCACGATCATGGCGGCGAGCACGCCGACGGCCGTGAAGACGCCGAAGACCCGGATGGTGAGGGTCGGGAACACCGTCAGGGCCAGAAAGCTCGCCACGGCCATGCTGCCGGCGGTCAGCATCACCGGGCCGACCCGCGTCAGCGATTCGATCACGGCGGCCGAACTGTCGTGCAGGCGCCCGTACTCCTCGTAATAGCGTTTCAGGATCTGGACCGAATGGCCGTGCGCGATGGCCATGATCAGGATCGGCGTCGTCGCGTTGAACGTGTCCATCGGGATGTTCAGCAGGCCCATCACGCCCAGGCCCCACACGACGCTGATCAGGCCGGTCATCACCGGCACGACGGTGCCCTGAAAGGACCAGAAGGAGAGATAGGACACGACAATGACGATGGCGAGCGCGGTGAAAAAAAGCGCGATCATCTGCTGGGAATAAATTTCCAGCCAGGCCAGGTTGACCGAAATGCCGCCGAGATAAATTTTCACGCTCTCGTCCCGTTCCTTGCCGGCGACCTGCTCGACAGCCTCCTTGATCGGCCGGTAGCCCCGGAAGCTCTTGTCGGACCGGAAGTCCGCGATGATCAGCGCCATTCTTCCGTCCCGCGAGACAATCGAGTCGATATAGGTGGGGTTGGCGTAGACGGCTTTCTTGAGCTTGGCAATTTCCCCCGGTGTCTGCGGCACGGTTTCCATCAGCTGCCGGACCTGCATGCCCTCCTCGGTGCCGACGATGTCCTTGGCCTTGCGGGCGGCGATGCTGATGACGTTGCTGCGGATGACGCCGGGAATCTCCAGCACGCCGTCGGTGATGCGCTGGATCTTTTCCAACACGTTCGTCTGGAACACGTCTCCGGAGGCGCTTTCGACGCCGATGATGACGATATTGCGCCCGCCGAAGATCCGCTCGATCTCGTTGCTGGCGACGACGTAGGGATGTTCCTGCGGCAGGTTGTCGTTGGGGTCCACCACGACCCGGAGATTCCCGATCCTGGTGAAAAAGAAGACCGTGATCGCGGCGGCGATCAGCATGACCGCCACCCGGTAACGGACGATGAAGGTTGCGTAACGGCGCAGCACGGTTGCTCCCGGTTACCGTTTTAGAGGCCTGCGTTGGGCAAAGGATTCGCAGCCACGGAAGAAGCCGCAGAATAACGTACGTATTCCGAAGGGTCAACTGCGCTTGCCTTCGTGCCGCGCCGCGCCGTATGCTCCCGCCGATGGCGCAACCGACTTCGTCAGATCCGATCCAGACGCTCCGCGAGGAATTCCGGCATCATTTGGACGTGTTTTACGCCCGTCTCAAGCTGGCGCCGCCCTACCACAGCGTGGAAAAGGCGGTCGCGCAGTTGACCGCGGCGCTCAAGGCGATGACGCCGGAAGAACGGGCGCGTCTCGGGTCGGACCCGGCAGGCCGATGGGAGCAGTATCGAAAAGCCTTCGCCGAATCGGGGTTGAATCAAAAGCACCGCGGCATCATCACGGGGCTGGCCAAATCCGGACAGACAGGCGACCTGCCCAAGGAGTACGAACACTTCCTCAGCGCATTTCGTTCGTAGGCCGGCTCAACTCCACCCGCAACTCCCGATAGACTTCCATGAGCCGCTGGTCCTCAACCCGGTAGGCCAGCGAGACCGTTACCAGTCCGAACACCAGCACCAGCAGCCCCACGGCGGTGACGCCCAGGACGAGCAGGAGGCTGCCGAGCGAGAGGCCCTCACCGCCCGTGAGAAATTTGACGACGAAGGCCAGGGTGCCGACGCCGACGACCGCGAACCAGAGGAGCGTCAGCAGGGCCGACGACCAGGGCATCAGCTTCACGCAGCGCAGGCGCAGCATCCCGCCCTCCTGTTCCAAGTCGATGACTCCCTTGAGGGGCCACGCGGTGTGGAATCGCGACGAGAAACGGCTGGGTTGCGAGCGGAACAGAATGCGGCGCTCGCCGGGAAACGCTCGCGCAATCCCATGATCGAGCTGCAGCAGACCGTCAGGATTGAAGCGGGACGGGATGCGGTCCGGCTCGACCGGGAGGGTGTCCGCGGCGCGCGCGACGGGGCAGCCGTACCGGCCGGCCGATGCGGTCAGCCGCCGGAATTGCCACCAGTCGGCGGCGATCAGGGCGACGAACAGACAGCCTGCGAAGAGTTCAGCCGGCAACATGGGCCGGTACGATAGCACAATTGAAAGGCAGGTTGACTCGCGGCACCCAGTCCGCTAAATTAGGCGCGCTTTTTGTCACGCGGGACCTGTGGCCTTATGGATTTGAAAAAAGTCGAGCGTGTCTATTCCAACTACGCGTCGGTCTACGACCACATTTTCGGGAAAGTCTTTCACGAGGGCCGCGAGTCGGCTGTCCGCAACCTGAACGTCCCGCCCGGCGAACGGATCCTGGAAGTGGGCGTCGGCACCGGCCTCTCCCTGCCGCTCTACCCCTCCCATTGCCGCGTGACGGGGATCGATCTCTCCGCCGGCATGCTGGACAAGGCCCGAGAGCGGGCCGCCGCGCACCGGCTGGCGCATGTCGAGCTGTACCAGATGGATGCGGGCAACATGAAATTCACGGACGACAGCTTCGATACCGTGGTGGCCGCCTATGTGGTCACCGCCGTGCCGGATTACCGCAAGGTGATGGCCGAGATGATCCGGGTCTGCCGGAGCGGCGGGCGGATCATCCTGCTCAATCATTTCAGCAACGGCAACAAGCTGATCGCCGCGGTCGAAAAAGCGATCTCCCCGCTCTGCAAGCACATCGGGTTCCGGACCGACCTGTCGCTGCACCATGTGCTGGAAGGCACGTCGCTGCAGGTGGCCAATAAGGAAATGGTCAATCCCCTGCGGTTCTGGCATCTGGTCGAGTGCATCAATCAGAAGAATGGACAAAGCAGCAGCCCGAAAAACGGCTCCCGCCTTTCATCTCACTGACTCCCGCAGTTTTCGAAAGAATATTACGGATTCAGCTCATCAAACGTCGCGGTGCGCCCGGGATGCGGCTCTCCCAGCCATTCATCCCGTTCCATGACCTGGTTGCCGGACAGGCAGGTGCCGGAGAAGTTGCGGGCGATGATATCGGCGAGGACGACGAGCAGACGGCCCGTGCCGTTTTCGTGGGGATCGATCGCGCGGAGCGTGATGCCGAAATCGCAGTCGTCCAGCCGGCCGTAGGTCTGAATGTGCAGGCCGGTTTGGCCCTCGGCCTCGCGCGCGGCGGTCGGGATCAGATAGCCTTCCCAGCGCGAGGCCGGGTGCGGGCGGGCCGTCCGCTTCACCGCCCGCCAGGAGCAGGGCAACCCGGCGCGGTCCAGGTGCGCGAGCAGCCACTCGATGGTCGGCAGCTCGCCGGTCCGCGCTTGAAACGTCCACTCGGACATGCCGGCGCGGATCGGCCGGGCGTGGCCGGGCCGGGACACTTCATCCAGCTCCGCTTCATCGCAGACCACGTAAAATTCTCCGCGCGGATCGAACCAGAAGCGCAGCCGTCCGCCGACGGCCTCGGCGTGGATCGTGTGGATCTCCGAGCAATCGGCGCCCTCCTGCTCGAAAATGGAAAAGTCGGTGACGCCGCGCATTGTGAGCCGCGCCACGCGCGTGACGGTGTAGAGCCCCTCGGGGCCTCTGGCGGCGACTTCGTAACGGATGACGGCGGTCAGGGCGGTCCCGGCGACGACTTCGCGCCCGGAGGATTCGTCGAACAGGCGCTGCTTGCGGACGTGCAGTTCGTTGATCTGCCCGCCGTGGAACGAATGGGAATGGTCCAGGAGCCAGGCCAGGTCGGCGGCGGTTTTAATGCGGCGAAGCATGGGGTTATTGTAGGGAAGCCAACGGGCCGGTGCCAGTGCTCCCCCGCTTTCCACGCTTTTTGGAAACGAGCTAAAACTTGACAGGTTGAAGGGGCGTTGTTCTCGAACGCGTTCCGAAAACTATCTGGACGCGCTGACTTCCACCCACAGCAGGCAGTCATAGGGGACGCGTTTGTTGGGATAGGACGCCCCGCGTTTCCATCGGGTCACCATGTCGCGCGAGGGAACCAGGACCTTCTCGACGCTGACATGAGCCAGCTTCAGCCCGCCCAGCAATTCCCGCAGCGTCTCGCTCCTCAAGAGCAGGCGGCCGACGAACACGTTCTCGTCCCCCCGCACCGGCTTGCCGGCGGCGATGTTCCATTCTCGGGCCTGGCGGGCCGACGACGACAGTTCCCTCGAAAGACCCGGCAACTCGATCACGCGGCCGAGGAAGATGCGGATCGTCTCCCCGCCCTGTTTCTGAAATGGAGCGGCGTCCTGCATGACCCGGCCGAAGGCATTGGCAAAGGCCTCGGCCGAGGGAATGCACGAAGCCCGTATTTTATTTTGCAGCTGAAAAACGCGGAGGTGGTAGGCCGAGCGGTCTTCCTCCTCCAGCACCATCATGCAGGACTCGGCCTGTGTTTTCCACGAGCCTGTGACGACGACGGCTTCCGTCTGAGGCGCGAGCAGCGAGCAGATCAGCCACGTCGCCGGGGAAAGAAGAAGGCCGATGGCTGCCGTCCGATTACGCATGGCGAGGCCAGCGCCCCATTTTCGCTTACAGATTTCGGAGGCGTTCGATTCCATAAAATTCCTTGAGAATCCGCTTGCGGATCTGTTCTTCATCGAGACCCGTCCATTCGGGAAGGGCCTCGTTCAGTCGAATGAGATAGGCGGTTTCGACGAAGGGCAGGACCAGATGTCTGCCCGGACCACAGATCCGGGAAGACCGCCCGAACCGTTCGACAAGCAGCCGCTGGTCATCATGCACAACCTTGATGCGCTTGCCGATCAGGATCGCCGCAACGGCTATCAAGAAAAGAAACCAAAAGGATGCGCTCATTTCCCCCGCATTACGAAGTACGCTGCAAAGGCGGCAAGCGCCAGGAAGATGACCAGCCACCGCACAAATCCCTGCCGCGCCTCCGCCTGCGCAGCCTCCAGGCGTCGCTGGAGATCGGGCCGGCTCTTGAGATAAGCATCCACCAGATCCTTCGATTCCTTCAAGCCGAGCTCACGTTCCAGGCGGACGATCTTGATCGCTTCAATGGTATTGCCCTGCTCCAGTTGAGCGATGGCCGTCTGGGGGAGCGCGGGTGATGGCGGAGGTCCATTTGTCATAGGCGTGCCAACGGTAGCTGGATTCCGCCGTGCCGTCAACCGGTCGATTGATTGCGGGCTTGGCCATGCGGTAGGCTACGGAACCTCGAAGAGCGCATAGCCAATAGCTGATAGCTGAGAATCGAAAGGAGTCGGTGAGAATGGCCGGATTTCCCATCAAGTATTCGACGCGCATCAAGACGTTGCCGCCCTATCTGTTTGCCGCGATCGACGAGATGAAGCAGCAGGCGCTCGCGCGTGGGGTGGATATCATCAACTTGGGCATCGGCGATCCGGATTTGCCGACGCCGAAACCCATTATCGATGCGCTCAGTCGCGCGGCCGCCGATCCGAAGAACCATCAATATCCGTCCTACGAGGGTACGCTCTCGTTCCGGAAGGCCGTCGCTGATTGGTACAGGAGACGATTCAATGTCACGCTGGACCCGGCCTCCGAGGTGCTGACCCTGATCGGCTCCAAGGAAGGCATCGGCCATATCCCGCTGGCTTTCGTGGATCGCGGCGATGTCGTGCTGGTGCCCAGCCCCGGCTATCCGGTCTATCCGGTGGCGACTAATTTCGCGGGCGGCAAGGCGCACCTCATGCCACTGACGAAGAAAAACGGCTTTCTCCCCGATCTGAAGGCCATCCCGTCCAGTGCCGCCAAAAAGGCGAAGCTGATGTTCCTGAATTCGCCGAACAATCCGACGTCGGTCGTGATGAGCAAGGACTATTTCAGGGAAGCGATCGCCTTTGCGCAGAAGCACAAGATCATCATCTGCCACGATGCAGCTTATTCGGAGATTTTCTACGACGGCCGGAGGCCGGCGAGCTTTCTGGAAGTCGAGGGCGCGAAAGAGGTCGGCATCGAGTTCCATTCGCTGTCGAAGACCTACAACATGACCGGCTGGCGCATCGGCTTCGCGGTCGGCAACAAGCAGGTGTTGAACGGCCTGCTGAAAATCAAGAGCAACCTGGACTCAGGGTGCTTCCAGGCGATTCAGGAGGCCGGCATTGCCGCGTTGAATCTGGACGACTCGGTCACGGACGGCCTGCGGAGGATTTATCAGGAGCGGCGCGATACGCTGGTGCCGGGCCTCAAGCAACTTGGCCTGGAGGTGGATGCGCCTCCCGCCGCCTTCTATGTCTGGGTGAGGGTGCCCAAGGGCTACAAGTCCGCCTCGTTCACGGCACATCTATTAGATAAGGCTGGGATCGTCACCACGCCGGGGAACGGCTTCGGGGCGCCAGGGGAGGGCTATATACGCATGACGGTCTGCACGACAAAGGAACGATTGGCTGAAGCTGTCGAACGAATGAAGAAGGCGGGCTGGTAAGAGTGAGAAGAAAGGGTGGCCTGGTTGATCCCCTTGCTCGCGCAACGCGCGACCTCAGAAGGCCCTCGTTGGACGCGCGCAGTTGGGGATCAACCACGCCACCCTCTTTTTAGGGAGTGTGGGCGGGGACAAGCCGATAATGGGCCTGTCCCCGCACGGAAAGTTTCCGCACCTTTTACCTTGTCCTCGATGTCTCTTCTTTGAAACCGCGCGATACCCAAGCTACAGAAAGCCCTAGGGCACAAATAAGGATCGAAGGAATAAACCACAGGAGGAAAGCGTTACCAACTGCGGCAATTCGTCTTTCAGATACAATCGATTGGAGGACACGGACATAATCTCGCCCTACAACATCTGCCTGCTCACGTTTCGTATCGCCTGCAATTTGAAACTCATAACCGTTGGGCATCTCAAGGATGAGAGGAACTTGTTCCGCTGCAGAGTGTTCACGGTAGAAACGGATCTCTTGTGCTAATTTTCGAGCATCTTCACTCTTACCAGCGCGATCAGCCGCGATTAAGGCTTGTTCTAAATCTTGGAGAGTTTTAGGCCGATTAATCACAGCCAACGCTTCAGGAGACATTTGCTTAAGGAAGTCAGAATCATGCGGAACATTTGATACTTCAGGCCAAGAAAGCCATGTGTAAGTAGCAACCGAGCATCCGTAGATTACGGCAGCAACAATCCACAACCGCCACCAACCTCCCAGATGTCGTGTCACAATAATCCTTGACGAATGACAAAGTGGCTCATATGTTTCGAAGCCTCGTGCAACACCCGAAAGCCGGCTTGAAATCGTTCCTCACGAGGCTTGGCCCGTAGATCACCGAACAGTTGAATCGCCTCACGAAGTGGCGATTCATTATCGTCACTCACCGGCGAGTGTGACGCGATGTACCACAGCTGAAAGACTTGTGCTTCTATTGAAAGAGGTGCTAGTTCACTAGCGTTCATTACAGCCCAAAATGCCAAAGACTCAGTGTCATCGAGATCGAAATCAAGAGCAGCGTCATGGTCGGTACGGGCATGTTTAAAGAAATTCTGAGCCCTCCGCATGATATTAAAGTACTCCGCTGGCGCCAGATTGTTTGCGTTTTGCGCCATCTTGTCCCATGACTTGTCCGGCGCGATGTTTTCCACCATATCGGTGAAGATGATGGACGCTGCTCCAACAAGGGTGTGCACAGCTATTGGATCAGCACCCGCGAACAACATGCAAATAGCAAAATCGAGTTGCCGTTGCGCCGCCTCAAGTTTGGAAACTTGCATTGAATCCGACATACCTCTGAGCCTTAACTTGAAGTAGACACCCGAAGTTAAAGTAGTCTAGGCTTGCGTATCAGAGAGATCAAGGCGGCGCTTGTATGAGAGAAACGGTCTTCATCGGATTCGGCTCCAACCTCGGCAACCGGGTGGATTGCTGTGATCGCGCGGTCACGCTGTTGAGCCTGCTGCCCCACTCGCAGCTGCTCGCCGTTTCGTCCCTGTATGAAACGGAGCCGGTGCCCGATGCCGGCACACCGGGCGAAGGCTGGTTTCTGAACGGGGTGGCGCAAATCGAGACCGACGTGGCGCCGCAGAGCCTGCTGGCGGTCTGCCGGGAAATCGAACGGTCGCTGGGCCGCGATCCTGGGCACCGTTCCGGTCCCCGCACGATCGATCTGGACATGTTGTTGTACGGCGACCGCGTGATGCAGGAACAGGAATTGACCGTGCCGCATCCCCGCTTCCATCTGCGCCGGTTCGTGCTGGAACCGCTGGTGGAATTAGAACCGACGCTGATCCATCCTCTGCTCAAGCAGACGGTGAAGGAACTCCTTGCACAGCTTACGGACAAGCACCAGGTCCGCCGACTGAATCCTCAACCGAGCACCAGATACGGGTCACGCCCAACCTGCAGCTCGCAGTCCTGATGCAAACGATCCGTACAGACAAGGCGATGATGGCCTGGTCTGCCGCGCACCATCGCGAAGGCGTGACGATCGGCCTGGTCCCGACGATGGGCGCGCTCCATGCAGGCCACCGCGCCCTCATCAAGGCCGCGCGCCTCTCCTGCGATGCGGTCGTGGTCAGTCTGTTCGTGAACCCGGCGCAATTCGGACCGAAAGAGGATTTTTCACGTTATCCGAGAAAACCCGCGGCCGATGCGTCGCTCTGTGCCAAGGAAGGCGTGGATGTGCTCTTCGCGCCATCGGTCGGCGAGATCTATCCCGATGGGTTCCAGACGACGGTGTCGCTTCCGGCGCTGGCGCGCCGGTGGGAGGGAGAACAGCGTCCGGGCCATTTCGACGGCGTGGCAACCGTGGTCACAAAGCTGTTGGCTATCGTCAGGCCGGCGGCGGCTTTTTTCGGCCAGAAGGATTTTCAGCAGGCGGCGCTGATCAGGCGACTTGTGCAGGATCTGAACCTCGGCACCCGCGTGATCGTCTACCCGACCGTGCGGGAGGCGGACGGCCTGGCGCTCAGCTCGCGCAATGTGTTTTTGACGCCGGCCCAGCGTCGTGCCGCGCCGGTGCTGTTTCGGGCGTTACAAGCCGGCCGGGATGCCATTCGCGCCGGGGGTCGCTCCGGAGCCGCGATTCAGCAGGCGATGCGCAAGGTTGTCGGGAAAGAATCCCTGGCCACGATCGACTATCTTGCTGTCTGCAATCCGGATACGTTGGAACCACTCAAGCAGGTGCGCGAGCGCGCCGTGCTGCTGGGCGCGATCCGCATCGGGAAAATACGATTGATCGATAATCTGCTGGTGACCTGCTAGGAACTACTCGACTTTCCGGTGCGCGGTGAGCAGCCCCGCGACAAACTGAATCAGGCGGAACTGTTCAGCCGGATTTGCGCGCAGAAACTCCAGCCCCGCGACGGGAGGCCGGACCGACCGCACGATGGCGGTTTCGACATTGATGGCCGGGTTGAGATCGGGCGGTTGCAGCCGCAGGTTGAACATCATGCCTTCCATCAACTTGAGCGGAGAGTTCAGCTCGCAGCCGCCGAGCGAGAGGCGGCTGACCGTGCCGGCCCCGCTGGTCTTGTCGCCGACGAAGGTGACGGGGAAGCTGGCCTGGACGCGCTCGTATTGCCGCTTGTCGACCGTGGATTCGTTGTAGCGCTTGCCGAATTCCAGCCGCAGGAACCGGTGGGCGCAGAGCTGGCAGCGATAGGGATAGACGTAGCCGACGCTCAGGAGATATTCGTGAGCGCCGGTGCGCAGCGTCCTCCTGACGAAGTCCTTCCCGCATTTAGGGCACAGGATCTGCTTCACGAAGCCTCCCTGCCTGCGAGGCCGCATCGTCCTTGATGCGGCGGGCGGTCAATATGCTTGCGGCGAACTGCGTCAGCCGATACTGCTCTTCGGAACGAAGCCGGAGAAACTCCGTGCCGACATACATGGACCGGACCGATCGCACGACGGCTGCGTCCACGACCAGGGGACGCTCCAAACCCGGTGCGTGCAACTGCAACTGGACGATGGCGCCCGGCTGAGGCGCCGGCTCGGTTTTGAACGCGCAGCCCCCCATGGAGACGTCCAGCGCGGTGCCGTTGCCACGGCCCGTGTCTGTTGCAAACGCCATCGGAAAATTGACGCTGATCCTCTCGTAGCGGCGCTGGTCAGTGGGTTGCCTGGTGTCGCGGATGCCCCACTGCCAGGCCCGAAAACGATGCGCGCAGAGCTGGCACGCGAAAGGACGAAGGCAGACTGCGTTCGCCACGAGCTCGGCAAGTCCGTCCTGTCGCACCCGCCGGACAAAGTCCTTGCCGCAACGCGGACATCGAACTTCCATCTGGCCTCTCCCTTAACCGCCGCGACTGGATGCCGTTTCTGTCCCGATCAGCCCAGAAGCTCGGCCAGCAACTTCTCCAGAACCCGGCTGAGCCGCTCTTTTTCGGCATCCTGAATCTCCATGAACTGGATGCCGAATCCGGTCTGGCGGATCGACCGGACCAGCGCCTGGTTGATCACCAGGGGCGGTTCGTTGTTGGCGATGAGAATGTCCATTCGAAACTTGGCGCCGATGGCGAGGACGACGTTGGCTTCCAGCGAACACCCGCCCAGGGCGATCTCGGTCACGGTCCCTTCCTGCCCGATCTTGCCGACCACGAATGTCACCGGAAATTTGGCATTGACGCGCACGTACTGGCGGGCATCCACCTTGGTCAACTCCGCGTCCTTGCTCGTCTTGGGCACGCCCACGGCCGGTACGGCCGCCGCCGGGGCATTGAGATCCGGTTTCTTGGCCCGGAACTGTTCGGAACAGAGCTGGCAGCGGTAGGCATACATGCCGGCCATGGTCGAGGTCGGATTCTCCGCCCCTTCGATCAGGACGCGCTTGGTGAAATATTTTCCGCATTTCGGACATTGCGGGGTCATGAACGGATCTCCTCGCTCGTGTTCATCGGACCAATGCGGAGGATTGCGGAACCGGCGCGATCGGCAGGCCGACCATGTCGCCGACCAGCCGGTTCAAGCGGGCCTTGTCGGTGTCCGACACCTCGATGAATTGGACGCCCACCGTTGCCTTCCGGATGGACCGGATCACGGCCTTTTCCACAACGATCGGCGGCCGCCCGCTCTTCGGGTATAACTCCAGCTTCAGGGTTTCCCCCTGTTTCAACGGCAGCGTGGTTTCCAGCGCGCAATCCGCCACGGACACGTCCGTGATGACGCCCTTGCCGGTCATCTGCGCGCTGCTGAACAGGACCGGAAAGTGCACGCCGATCCGCTCGTACTGGCGGAGGTCCTCCTGCTTGTCGTAGCGGATGCCCCATTGAAAGGAGGAGAACCGGACGGAGCAGAGCTGGCAGCGGAAGGGATAGAGGTAGAACGCGCTGAGCACCTGCTCGACCACACCCACGCGATGCGCGCGCCGCACATAGATGGACTGGCACGAGGGGCATTGGGGCCGCATCAGGCGCCTCCCTTGCCGCCCTGCGCGACCAGGATCGGCTCGAGGCGGGCCGGTGAATAGGTCGCCGGCTTGACCCATTTGCCGTCCGCCCGCTTGTGGCCGCCGACCTTGCTCATGTTCGATCGGTGAACCTCGCAGAAGACCGGCTCCATGTCGATGCCATACGAGACGGCGGTGCCGTACACCACATAGAGCAGGTCGGCCAGCTCCTTGGCGATGGCCACGGGATCGCGCTGGCCCAGGGCCTCCTGCAGTTCATCGAACTCCTCCTGGATCAGCCGGACACGCAGCGCGCGGGTCGCCTCGTCCGGAATCGTCGGACGGGGTTCCTTGGCGATGTCGAAGGCCTGATGGAATTCGGCCACCATCTGCTGCTCGCTGCTCATAGACTCCTCATGAATGAAAGCGGCCAATTGGTTCGGCAAGAGTACGGCAAGAATGTCCCTACGTCAAGAAACCTACGAGGCCGTTCGGCCTTTTCGTCCGGGCCCGCAGTTGATTTTTTTGCCCCGTCGGCCCATGCTCGACGCATGAACTGGATCGAACTCCTCAGCGCGGTGGCGGCCGGCGTGACGGCGGGCGGCCTGCTGGTCGCGGTCGCGCTTCGCTGGATGCAGGCCCGGGCGGCCCAGGACCTGGCCGGGGAGATGAAGGCCAGCTTCGGCAGCCTGTCGCTCGATGCGCTTTCGAAATTTCTCGAGATGGCCAAGTCGAAACTGGACGCCGAACGGGACACCCACGCGCAGGATCTGGAGGCTAAGAAGGGGCTCATCGATCAGCAGTTGCGACAGATGACGGTGGAATTGGAGAAGGTCTCGGCGCTGGTGAAGGACCTGGAAAAGGACCGGGTCGAGAAGTTCGGACAACTGGCGTCGCAACTGAAAACCGCGACGGAGCAGACGACGGCGCTCGTGCACACCACCGCCACGCTCCGGGAGGCGCTCTCCAGCACCAAGGCCCGCGGCCAGTGGGGGGAACGGATGGCCGAAGACGTGCTGCGTCTGGCCGGCTTCATCGAAAACGTGAATTACGTGAAGCAGAAGGCCATTGCCGGGTCCGGCTCCCGTCCGGATTTCACGTTCCTGCTGCCGCGTAAACTCAAACTCAACATGGACGTGAAGTTCCCGCTGGACAATTATCTGAAACTGCTGGACGCGAAGTCGGATCCGGAGCGGGCCAGGTACCGCACGGACTTTTTGCGTGACGTGAAGGCGCGGGTCAGGGAAGTGGCCACGCGCGACTACATCAATCCCGAGCAGAACACGGTGGATTCCGTACTGCTGTTCATCCCCAACGAGCAGATCTACGCGTTCATCCACGAGCAGGACAGCGCGATCCTCGACGAGGGCATTCGCCAGGGCGTGGTCTTCTGTTCGCCGCTGACGCTCTTCGCCATCCTGGCGGTCATTCGGAAGGCCGTCGATAATTTTTCGCTCGAGCAAACCTCGAACGAAATCCTGTCGCTGCTGGGCGAATTCAAAAAGCAGTGGGGCGAGTTCCAGGGGAAACTGGAACTGGTTGGCAAGCGGATCGGCGACGCCCAGAAGGAATACGACGCCCTCACGACGACCCGCCGCCGGCAGCTCGAGAAACCGCTGAACCGGATCGAGGATTTGAGAACGCAACGGAACTTGCCAATCGCGGTGGATTATGAGACAACAACCCCCGATAAGCGGGACGACGCCGACCCCCCCGCTCTTTAATACATACTTTTATATTCCTTCACTCAAACGGAGGTGGGCATGAAGCGATCGCTCAAACACGTTCTGTCACTGACTGTGTTGTTCTGTGCCGGTGCCATGGTTCTGGGAGGTCTGGCTGCCTGCAGTTCGAGCCAGACGACGTCGGGGTCGCAGGAAATCGCCAAACCCGCTCCGCCTCCCCCACCTCCGGCCGCGCCTGAACCGCCCCCGCCTGCCTCACCGGCTGCGCCGGAACCCCCGCCTCCCCCGCCTCCGCCTATGCAGGCAATGGCGCCGGAAGCCGCTGCGGCACCGGTGGCCGAGGATCCGCTGGCCTGGGCGTCCGGCCTGGTCGACGTGCATTTTGACTTCGACAAAGCCGTGATCCGCAAATCCGAGCAGGACAAGCTTGCCGCTGCCGCGACGGCGCTCAAGACGGACAAAAAGCGCAAGGTCGTCGTGGAGGGGCATTGCGACGAGCGGGGCACAGCCAATTATAACCTGGCCCTGGGAGAACGCCGGGCGAAAGCGGTCAAAAAGTATCTCGCCGACCTCGGCGTGGCAGCCTCTCAGATCCAAACCACCAGCTTCGGAAAGGAGCGGCCGCTCTGCACCGAGCAGAACGAGGATTGCTATCAGCGTAACCGCCGCGGCCATTTCGCGGCGCAGTAGGGGCAAACGATTCGGGGGAGGGACGGGATGAGACAATCAACCATGCGTTCCGCCTGTTTGCTGGCCGGCCTGCCGGCGTGCCTGATGGCATTCACGCTGCTCGGCGGCTGTGCGAGCGAGAGCCAGACGGTCTCGGGATCGCAGGAAATTGCCAAGCCCGTGCCTCCTCCTCCCCCGCCTCCCCCACCCGAACCGCCTCCGCCTCTACCGCAGCAGGAAATGGCGGCCCAGGCCGCCGCGCCGCCTGAAGATCCCCTGGCTTGGGCGGCCGGTCTTGCCGACGCGCATTTCGACTCCAATCAGGCAAAAATCCGCAAGGCAGATAAGACCGTCCTGGACGCGCTGGCACAAAAGCTAAAGGAAGATTCGAACCGGAAGGTCCTTGTAGAAGGACATTGCGACAGCCGTGGGACGGCCAACTACAACATGATGCTGGGCGAGCGCCGGGCCAAAGCCGTCAAGCAGTATCTGGTAAAGGCCGGTATTCCGGCCTCCCAGATCGAGGTGGTCAGCTACGGCAAAGAAAGGCCGCAGTGTACCGAGGCATCCGACGAGTGTTTCCTGTACAATCGTCGCGCCCATTTCCAGCCGCAATAAACCGTTCCCGGAAGCCGGCTGGCCGGGTCACAGGTCCAGCCGGCTGATCTCCCCGCGCGAGGCATCCAGCCTCACCCGTTCGCCGTCGTTCAAGCCGCGCGTCACGCCCGGCACATTAGCAATGGTCGGAAGCCCGTATTCCCGCGCGATGATCGCGCCATGCGACAGCGTGCCGCCCATCTCTCCCACCAATCCCCCGATCATGCCGAACAGGGGGGCCAGGCCCGGATCGATCACGGACACGATCAGGATGTCGCCCGTCCGGACCTTCGACCGGTCCGCCGGCGTGCGCAGCACGCGCACAGGGCCTTCGACCACGCCGGCGCTGATGGCCATGCCGGTCAGGACCGGGCCCGACGAACCGGCCGCTGCTTCCAGGCCTGCCGTTCCGATTACTGTGTCAGGCACCGTCATCGTTTCATGGCGCGCCCGCTCGGTCCGGCGCGCGCGCACCAGCGCGAGCCAGTCCCGCTTCGCGCCCTGCGCCAGCTCGCGCAGCTCGTCGGAGGTCAGAAAGAAACAATCGTCCGGCGCTGCGAGCAGGCCCTGCGCCGTCAACTGTCCGGCCAGCAGTAGGCCCATGCGGCGGGTGGCCGTGGAGAAATGCATCAGCGCGTGGCGGTTCGCCTCGCGCAGCGCAAAATAGCGGGCCAGACGTCTGTGGCCCCAGCGGAAGAACAACCATTCGTGCACCCGCCAGCCGAAAGCGGCGCGGATCCGGCGCAGCGCGTCGGCGCGCGCCTCCTCCCGGGCCTGCGTCATCTCCGCGACCGATCTGGCCGGCGGGGATCGCACATATTCGCGCACGATGCCGAGCGGATATTCGAGCATCTCGGCAAACCGGGGGGCCATGATGTCCGACTCCCCGACGCCCCGATGGCCGTATTCCGCCAGGTACTCGTCGAAGCGCGCGAGGAATCGCGTGCACGCCAGCGCGGCGCGGAATGACTCAGGCCGCCAGGGGTCCGCGAGCAGGAACGAACGGGCCTGCGGTTCCTGCGCCGCGTCCTGCGCCAGCTCCATCAGCCACTGGATCTGGCGGGCGCTGATCGCATGGCTCTCGCCCTGCACCGAGGCGTTCATTAACGCGCGCCATTCCCGTCCGAGCCGCCGCTCCAGCAACGCATGCATCAAATACAAGCCCTGCGAGACGCCGCCGACCGTCGCGAAGGTGAGGTCGCCGGCGTAGAGCCGCTCGCCGAGCCGATCCAAGCGGGCGAAGAGCTGCGCCGGCGTCAGGTCGCGCAGATCGGGACGCAGAGACTCGTCCGCCATGCGTTTCATCTCGGCGAACCAATCTGGTGCAAACCCGGCGGCCCGTCGAATCTGCCATTCCATCCAGAGTCCGGCGCGCAGCAGCCGCCACCAGGCGAGCCGCTTCGGGCGGACGGGCAGCGGGTGCGGTTTCCCGCCCATCTGGTCGGTGATGGAATCGGGGTCGCCGCCGAGTTGCGCCATGAAATGCTGAAACAGGCTGACGTTGATGTAGGGCCGGCCGCGGATCACGCGCACCACGGAGACCCCGTGGGGCACGCAGCAGCCCAGCGTGCGGTAATGCGTCAGGATCGCCCGCTCCATGAATTCATGGAGAAACGACAGGCCGAGCGGACTTGGAACTTCCGGCAGGGTCTCTTTGAAATTGGCGCGGGACCAGACGCACACCGATTCAGTCAACGTGGCCCCGGCGGGCCTTGAGAGGACCGCGCGGGCCTGCAGGAACCACAAGGCGCCGTCGGCGAGGGCCCACTCGATGTCCACGGGATAGCCGAACTTCCGTTCGATAGCCCTGGTCTGCTCTGCCAGCAGGACCGCTTCGGCGTCGGCGAGGACGGCGCGAGAGCGTGCGGCATCGGCGGGCGACCGCTCCACGATCTGCGCCGCGCCGCCGGTCTGCACGACGAACTGATCCGGAATGGCCTGCCCGCTCACGAGCGGTTCAGCCAGGCCCTGCACGGCATTGATCACGACCACGTCGGAGCGGTCGGTGACGGGATGCCGCGACCAGGCCACGCCGGCTGCCTGGGGTACCAGCATCGGTTGCAGGATCACGGCCATCGCGGGCGGCTGCAGGCGTCGCAGGCGTCCATGATAGGCCACGACAGCCGCCGTCCAGATCGAGGCCCAGCAATCAAGAATCGCCGCCGCGACTCCGTCGGCCGACACGTTGAGGCTGGTGACGTAGAGACCGGCGAATGTCGCATCGGCTGCGTCTTCGTCGGTGGCGGAGGAGCGGACGGCCCAGCGCGCCGGTTCATTCCCAAGCGCGCGCAGAATGGAATCGTCGATCGTGGACGACAGGATGACCTGGCGGCAATCGGACAAGAGCCGATCGCGGTCGCTCTCTGTGGCTGCCAGGGCCTGCTGCCAGCGCCGCGCGGCGTCGAAGCCGATGGCCTGCAGCCTGTCGCGATAGGCGGCAGTGGTCAGGCAGACACCGGACGGGACGGGAAACCCTTCGCGGATCAGCCGGTGCAATCCGACGGCTTTCCCTCCGGCAAGGGCAGCGTCCGTGCAGGCGGTTAAAGACACGATGTGGGGATGGCTCATGTGGCCGGCAGGAAGCCTCGTGTAGAGGCGCTAGGGAGTCTTGTCTTGCTTAAAGCACTTGTTCGGACAATCCTGCCTGGGGACTTTGATCTGGTGCGTCCCCTTCGGCAGATATTCCTTTTTGATCTCGGGATTGAGAAGTTTCAACTCCAGAAAATAGGACCCGAGTTCCTTGGCGAGGGAGGCGAGATGCTTTTGCGGCTCCTTGATCGTGACGGTCACGGTTTCGGTATCCAGTGGGACGTACATGTCCTGCTTGGTCAGGCCCAGATATTTTTCGGGTTGGGAGTAAATTTCCTTCGCAGCGATGATACGCGGCACGTAGCGCATCGTCTCGCGGACGAGGTGAAGCCTCCAGTAATCGTCCACCTTCTGGGCCTTGAGCTGCTTTCGGATCCGCTCTTCCCCGGCGTTGTAGGCCGCCATGGCCAGGAACCAGTCGCCGTCGAACAGGTCTTTGAGATACTTGAGGAACTTCACCGCGGCTTCGGTGGACATTTCCAGGTTGCGCCGGTCGTCCTTCCATTGATCGCTCTTGAGCTTGTAGCGCTTGCCGGTCGCCCCGATGAACTGCCAGGGGCCCGAGGCCTTGGCGCGAGAATAGGCGGCGGCGATGCACTTGCTCTCCACCAGGAGCATGAACTTGAGATCGTCCGGGAGTCCCGCATCGGCCAGTTGCTTCTCGGCCGGCGGGAAACAGCGCCCGGTGCGCTTCGCCAGTATGATGCTTTCGCCCTCGTCTTCCAAAAATTGATAGAACTCGTACTCGATCCGCTCGCGGACCTGCCACGAATCGAGCGGGATCGTCTGCCCGCCGAAGGTCAGTTTCTCGGGCAACTTGAAGGAACTGAGAAAATGTCGCGCGCCGTCGCGTTTGATTTCCGGCAGAATGATGAGTTGATCCTCCGGTTCCTGGACGTCCGGCACGTCAACCGCTTCCACCTTGTCCGGTTCGTCGGCATGCCCGTTTGTCTGGGCTGCGGAAGCTGCTGCCGGAGGTGGAAGTGCAGGAGCCGCCGGGGATGCAGGAGGCGCTGAAGCCGGGTGAACGGTCGGAGCCGGTGCGGTTGGTGCGGGAGCTGTTGGAGTCGCAGCCGGAGTTTCGGATGTCTGGGGCGTAGACGGTTGCGTTGGGGAATCGGAAGGAGGCTGTGCCGACGCAGAACCGGCAGCGAACACGAGAGCGAGCAAGGGAAGCGTGAGCGCAGCGTGAATCATTGCGCCCATGCTATCAGGAAAGCACCGGAGCGGCAAGGCGGGCCGCTTCTCGTGATACACTGCGCGCCATGAAAAACCTGGCCATGGTCCAGCAGCGTGTTGCGTCCTGCCGTCTCTGCCCTCGGCTGGTGACCTATCGCGAGCGGATCGCGCGGGAGAAACGCCGCCAGTATCGCGACTGGACCTACTGGGGCCGCCCAGTTCCCGGTTTCGGCGATCCCAAGGCGCGGCTATTCGTCGTGGGCCTGGCGCCGGCCGCGCACGGAGGCAACCGCACCGGCCGCGTGTTCACCGGAGACCGGAGCGGCGACTGGCTCTACGAAGCCCTCCACGCCTTCGGCTTTGCCAACCAGCCGACCTCGACGCACAAAGAAGACGGGCTTCGTGTCAAAGATTGTTATATTGCAGCGGTGGTGCGCTGCGCCCCGCCGGACAACAAGCCGCTGCCGAAGGAATTCGCAGCCTGCCGGCCCTATTTAATGGAAGAGTTGCAACTGCTGACGCAGGTGAAGGTCGTCGTGGTGCTGGGAAAGATTGCCTTCGACCACTATCTAAAGGCGTGCAAGGAACTGGGGCATGCACTGCCGAAGCCGGCTCTCAAATTTGGTCACAGGGTGGTCCACCACCTGCCCTGGGGCGTGACGCTGATCGCCTCCTACCATCCGAGCCAGCAGAATACGTTCACTGGCAAGCTCACCCGCCCGATGTTCCACGCGGTGTTCCGGAAGGCACGAAAGGCAATCGGGCGCACGTGACGTTCGTTCCCCGCGTCGTGGCGTAGCCGTTCGCTCCCGCACCTCCAGGAGCGACCCTCCCGGGCTTTAGCTCGCGGAAGCCTTCTGGAATTCGCGCGGCCGCGGTCGTTGACCGCGGTGCCTTGGTCAGTTCCAGCTTTCCTGCTCGCAAAAGCCTCGGCGGGTGCCCTGCTCCTCCGGTGAAGTCCGCTCACGGCCACACCACGGCTCGCTATGTTGGAGAAGATTAAAAAGTAAACGGGGGACCAGCCGCTTAAGGACTGGTCCCCCGTTCCCGCTTCGCTCACCGAGTCTTTAGCTGTCAATGTTCTTCATAGACGAATCGTTACGGCAAATGTAGGTTGAGGCCGAACGCGAGGACGTGTGCGTTGTAATCGGCCGACAACGTCGTGCTACCGGATGAAAAGCTGAGATTAGCGTGTTGATAGCCCCATTCGCCGAAGAGTCCGATCTGATCATTTAACTTATACTCGAGGCCAAGCTGTGTCACCAGACCCGGCTCCGTCGTCGATGTGGATGGGCCCAGCACATTTATCTTAGCAAAGAAGAGCCCGAGCCCAACGCCAGCGTAGGGCTGGAAAGGTCCGCTCTGGTACCGCGCTTTGACAATGAATGGCGCCCAGGTAAGGACACGCAAGTCGGCACCGCTCGATGGCACGGCGCATGATGTGAGACCGACGCAAGACGCTGGCGCTGTAAAGACGAAGCCGGGTGGAAGATTCGTCCGGATGTTCTGCGCGGCAATATCGGGATTCGCGTACTGCAAATTGGTTTCCAGACCGAGCCAACCATATCCCTGCTTCGTAAACCAATAGCCGGCTTTGCCTCCGACCATGATCGAATTTTCCAGGTCCACGTTCGAGAAGGATGTTCCGGCTGGCAAGGTAGCCGTTTGTACATCAGCACGGCCAACAGTGTTAGGGAACACGCCTCCGATCTGGCCACCAACGTACCATTCTGCGCTGGCGGGCAGCGCGAATAACCAGATGAATAAGAAGATAAGCCATCGAGCCATGGCATGCTCCTTTCGTTAAGGATCACAGACTCTGTCTTGCGGTAAGTGTGCGGGCCATCCGTTATCAAGATGCAGACCGACAGCCCGTGGTACCTCTTAGGAATAGGAATCTACTTAATGGATAGAGAAATAGCAACAAATTAGCACTAACAGGCCGTTATCTCTTCTCTCGCGAATGAGGATGCTTACGGGAGGAGGCGGCATGAAAGACTTGGGGAAGAAACTCGGGGCTCGAATCAAGGAGATTAGGAAATCACGAGGTCTTTCCCAAGAACTTTTGGCCGAAAAAGTCGATATCAGCCCTCGCTACCTGAGCCGGCTGGAGGTAGGCCAACAAATACCATCAATCGAGACACTGGCCGGGTTAGCTGAAGCGTTGGATGTACAGTTGTGGGAGCTGTTTGCTTTTGGACATGATGGGACAGTCAAGGAATTGCGCGAGGCAATGCGGAGGTTAATCCAGGAGGGAGACGAAGAGCAGTTGCGCTTGGCCGTGAAAGTGTTTCGCGCGGTGCTTCATTAGCGAAAAGTAACACGGGGTGGTGCGCGAAGCGTGAACGGGGACCGGTCTTGAAGCGGCCGGTCCCCGTTCCACTTTTTATATTTTTGGCTGCTGGTAGCGCTGCGGCATGGCCGTGAGCGAACGTCACCGAAGGAGCGGGGC
>Ga0187893_10003532_pt1 | contig 31501 bp, 33 predicted proteins | sample MA1701074metaG_FD_139574 | JGI IMG/M metagenome (GOLD analysis project Ga0187893, IMG submission 139574) | White microbial mat communities from a basaltic lava cave in the Kipuka Kanohina Cave System on the Island of Hawaii, USA - MA170107-4 metaG ...
GTGGCGGCAGGACGGCGCGGACGGAGCGTGGTGGCCGCAGTGGATCACCCACGAGGAACTGCGCGCCGGCGGACCGGCCCAGCCCGGGCCCGGGCGGCCATCGTGGTGCTATGGGATACCCGGCATCGCACGCGCCCAGCAGCTCGCGGCCATCGCCACCGCCGATCCACGACGGCAACAAGCCGCGGAGGACGCCCTGGCCGCGAGCCTGACCGAAACCCAGCTCGACCGGATCACCGATCCGGGCCTGTGCCACGGCCTCGCCGGCGTCTACCAAACCGCCTACCGAGCCGCCCGCGACGCCCGGAACCCCGCCATCGGCCGAAAACTCCCGGCACTGGCCGCCAGACTCGCCCGGCACGCCGACTCGCTCGAAGACCAGCATGACGACGGCGGGCTGCTGACGGGAAACGCCGGAGCCGCGCTGGCGCTGGAGACCACACGGCACACCTCGCCGCCACACACCGGATGGGACGCATGTCTGCTGATCACCCGTCCACCACGTCCCCGTACCAGCTCGCCGCCAGCGTCCTCGCGGTGCTCGCGGGCGCCAGCCTAGAAGCCGCCGCGGCGAACAACGGCATGGCCTCCGCCGACCTCGACGACGCTGTGCGGCTCTACCAGGCCGCAGGCCTCGCGGCGCTGGAACGACGCGCAGGACACACCTGGTACCAGGTGTGTGTCCAGTTCTCCGACTGGTCCACCGCCGAAGCGGTGGGCGCGGCCCAGCTCGGCCCGCGTCTGGACCTACTCCAGGCGGCCGGAGCGGCGGCCGGATGGTGGTTCCTGCGCAAGCATCCCTGCTGGCGGCTGCGCCTGCACGACGTGGACACCACAGCCGTCGACCACGTGCTCGACGAGCTGACCGCAGCCGGGGCGATCGCCAGCTGGCGGCCCACGATCTACGAGCCGGAGACCGCGGCCTTCGGCGGCCTGTCAGGGATGGACGCCGTCCACGACCTGTTCTGCGCCGACACCCGCGGCGCGCTCGACTACATGCGCCACGAGGCCCCCGGCCTCGGCCGCCGAGAACTTTCACTTGTCCTGCTCAGCGGCCTTATGCGCGCCGCCGGCCTCGACATGTTCGAGTCCGGCGACGTCTTCGACCGGGTCGCCCGTCTACGTCCCGCACCAGCCGACGCCGACGCGGCGGGGACCGAACGGCTGACAGAGCATGTGCGCGGCCTCCTGTCCATCCCCGACCCGGCCAGCAGCCAGTTGTTCGCCCCCGGTGGCCCGGTCGCGCACGCCGCACCCTGGCTCGCCGCGTTCCAGACCGCCGGCCGCCGGCTTGGCGCCGCCGCCGCGCAAGGGCTCCTGGACCGCGGAGTCCGGGCAGTCCTCACCCATGTGCTGATCTTCCACTGGAACCGGTTCGGCCTGTCGGCAGCCAGCCAGAGCATCCTCGCCAACGCAGCGACCACCGCCCTCTTGCCCAGCTGACCCATGAATCCCACGACGCAGGGCGCAGGCCGCACCCTGGCTCGACGGCAGGCAGCGACTCGAAGCCGACGCCTACCTGCGCCGCAAGGTCCTGGTGCCAGAGGTCCCGACGACGATCAGCCCCGAGGATCACGCCTGGCGCATGTGGTTCGACCACTGGTCGCTCCGCCTACTCGCGATCAGCGACGCGCACCTTTCACGTGTTCCTGGCAGCCGTGCGGACCACCGCGATGGACGGCACCCACCGCGTGCTCGCGCCGAACAGCGCGGCGGCGCTGCGCACCATCGTGCGCGCCACGTTCACGGCCGCAGCACCGGGCGCGCCGCTCATGCCCGCCGACATCCCGCCTCAAAGCGTGTTCCGTGTCCGATTATCCAGACGACCGCTACGACGGATCTTGCTTCGAGCTGTCCCGTTCCGGTTAGGTGCGGTCGACGGCCACGTGCCCGAATCCTTGTTGGGTGAATTTCCGTAGCGGCCACGGTCTCGGTAGTCTGTGACCCGCTGGTGGTGACATTTCAGAACTTCGAGCAGCTCGGCGTCGAGAGGGTGGATGCGGATGGCCGGTGCGTCCGCGTGTCCGCATCAATGGGGACCAGATGGCCCAAAGTCCAAAAGAGTTGGCGCCGTACGCGTCGGTGCGGCATTTCTTCGGCGCGGAGTTGCGTTGGTGGCGGGAGCTGCGGGAGATCTCGCAGAGCAGGCTGGGCCAGCTGGTCAACTTCGACGGCAGCTTGATCGGCAAGACCGAGAAGGCGGAGCGCATGCCGTCCCTGGAGCTGGCCACGGCGTGCGACCAGGCGCTGTCCACCGGCGGCGCCCTGGCCAGGCTGTGGCCCCTGGTCGACCGAGAGCGAGCCGAACCTACGCCGGGCCAACCGGCTGGTGGGGTATACGGTGGGACCCGTCTGGCAGCCGGTTTCGGTGACGTCCTGCAGCCCGAGACGGTCACGGCGGACGCGTGCGTCGTGCCGGTGCTGACCTGGGACGGAAAGGTGGTGTTCGTGCCCCTCCACCGCCGAGCGCTGCTCATCGCCGCCGGCGCGTTCCTCGCAGGCGACGCCTCGGGAGCGCAGTGGGAGCGGGTCGCAAGCGCAGAGATCCCGGCTCGTGTCGGGATGGCCGACGTGGCGCGGATCCGGGACGCCATCCACGAGTTGGCGAGGTTGGAAGCCAAGGTCGGTGGGGCAGCCGCCCGGTATCTGGTCCTCGGTGAGCTGCGGGTGTCGAGGAGCCTCGAGGAGTCGTCGATGACGCCCGCGGTGCGCCAGGAGTGGACCGCGGTGACGGCCTACCTCGCGAACCTCGCCGGCTGGGTGACGTTCGACGCGGGGTTGCACGGGCCGGCGCGGGAGCAGTTCGAGCTGGCTCTCGGGGCGGCGCGGGAGTCGGGGGACAACGGCCTCCTCGCCCGCGTCGCCGACAATTTCGCGACATTGGAGCTGTACGTCGGGGACACGGCGAGCGCGTTCGACCTCGTCTGCCTGGCGCAGTCGGTGGCGGGGACGCTTCCTGCGTCGGCGCGGGCACAGTTAGAGCTCCTAGCCGCAGGCGCATATGCGCGGGTCCCGGACGCGCGGGCATGCGTCGACCACATCCGCCTGGCCGAGGACCACTACGCGCGGGCCGACCTGGCCGGAGACCCGGATTGGATCCGGTACTTCACTCCCGACATGGTCGAGAACGACACCGCCGCCGTGCTGTACCGCCTCGCGCTCGAGTCGGGTGAGCGTGACGAGCGGGTGTTCGACCGGCTGTGGACGGCGATGGACCGCCAGCCCGCCGGCCAGGTGCGGAGCAAAGCCATGAGCGGCGCGCGGCTGGCGACCCTGCTCTACCGCGACGGCCAGGTCGCCGACGCGGCGTCGGTGGCCACGCTGACGATCGACCTGGCCACGACGGTGCGCTCCGCCCGGCTGGCCGACGCCCTCCGGGCCATGACCACCGCGGCACACCCCTACCTGGACGACGACACGACCGCCGCCGTCCTCACCCGCGCCACCCCCCTCCTCCGCACCCCGCACCCCCTCGCCTGACCGCACCGGGCAGGCGAGGAGCGCTGCTGAACGCCTGAAATCGCCCAGCTCGCACAGACCGTCGGTTTGCAGACGGGGAACAGTGTGGCTAACGTCGCCGTACCTCCGTTAGGAGGCGATTTCATCGGGTCCTGTTAGCTTGCGTTTAAACCTGGTCAGGCGGCTTTCTTGATGGCGGGGTAGCGGGTTCGTGGCGGACGGCGGGTGCCCTTGGGCCGTCCCGGACCGGGAATGTCGGATTTTGGCGGACTGGCCGGGGTGCCGATGGTGGCGCCAAGCCGACGAAACCCCCTGCGGGCCCGTGCGGGGGTGAGCTTGGCCGGGTCACAGGGCCGCTCCCAGGGCAGCCGCAGATCATCGACCACACCACGAGCCAGACGCAGCTGGGTGTAAGCGGCCACGACCAGCCAGGTCCAACGGTCGGCCTGCTCAGGGGTACGCAACGCTGGGGTAGTCCAGCCCAAGATGCTCTTGGCGAACCGGTAGGTGTGCTCGATATCGAAACGACGCAGATAAGCCCGCCAACAGACGTCCAGGTCGGGCTGGCCTGGCCCGGACCACCACAACCACAGGGTCTTCACGGCCCGGCCGGTGGGCTTAGGCAAACGCTCGACCTCGACGCGGATGACACTGCCACGCACGATCGGCGGGGCGTCGGCGTCGGCCCAGCGGCCGCGTTTCGCCAGCTTGGGGTGCAGACCGCTCCAAGCCTGCACGCTCACCCTGCCATAGACGGGGCCCTCCGTGGTCAGCTCAGCATCAGGGGCAGGCCAGCTGTGGGCATCGGCGCAAGCAAACCGGTCACCGTGACGTCGCGGCCGACCCACCCTGCCGGGCTCAGCGGGTGCAGGGTCGGTGTAGAACACTCGGTCGTTGCGGATGCGGACCAGCACAGCGGCGCGATCATCAGCCAGCCCGACGCTGAGCGCGATCGGGTCATAGCCGGCGTCGAAGACAAACAGCGGCACCGGGGCGTCGTCGCCGAACAGGCCGAGGAGGTCGCGGACCTGCGCGATTGTGGCGTCGGTGACGTCGGCTTGTGGGGGAATGCGGCGGGCGTCCAGCGGGGCGGTCCACGAGTCGGCGGCCCAGCCCAGCTGGGTGATCCACTGGTAGGACCAGCCCGCCACGATCGGCTGGCCGGCCGAGTGCCGCGACGGATGATAGTAGAACCCCCGCTCAGGGCTGGTCTCGGCGTCGCAGCGCGGCCAGGCGCTGGCGTCGACGGCGAAGATCGCCGGCCACTCAGCCGGACGGTGGGCGACCAGCGCCCGGCGCAGCGCCTCGGCGTCTATCGCACCACGCGCCAGCGCCTTGTACAAGCTGCCGTGGCCGCGGCGGAACTCCGGCTCCAAGCTCAAAGCCGGCACCGAACTCACCGGTCCCGGCGCGCACAGCAGCGCGTCGGCCAGCTCGAACAGCGCATCGGCCCAGCCATCCAGGCAGCCGTAGAGCGCTTCGCGGAAGCCGACCAGTCCTGCCGGCGGGTGGGGCAGGTCGATCCGGTTCATCACCATTGCCACAGTCTGCTACTGTGGACCGTCGAAATGGTGGAACCGCCACCGGCAAGCCGCGAGGACGTGCTGTATGGCCCAACCCAGCGCCGGGGATCGTCGCGCTCAAGCTGTGATCGCCCAGCGCCTGGCCGAGGCCGGTTTCGCGCTGCCGGGCACCCTGCTGGAGCGGCGCATGGCCTGCGGCAAGCCGACCTGCCGCTGCAAGGCCGATCCTGCCCAGTTGCACGGCCCTTACCATCAGTGGACCCGCAAGATCGACGGCAAGACCGTCACCCGCCGCCTGACCGACGAACAAGCCGCCGACTACGGCCCCTGGTTCGCCAACGCCCGCCGGCTCCGCCAACTCCTCAACGAACTCGAAGCCCTATCCCTGCGCATCTTCGAACAAGCCCAGGGCTGAGCCTCACCCCAGCCACCCTCCCCGACCAACCCCAAGCGCGAAGGTTTAAACGCAAGGTTAGGGACCCTAATTTTATGCCAGGAACAGCTATGGCGCTGTCGTACGCAGCTTTCGTTGACGTCGGGTTTCTGAAAGCAGAGGGCGCGCGAGCCTTACGCGAGCACGGCGCTGACCTCCGACCCGCAGCCGCAGAAGTGGTGCAGTGGTTGCTGAGCTTGGTTCGCGAATCCCTCTTCTACGCCACCTGGCTGGCAGAAAGCTACATCCAGACCGAAGACATCGACGAGGCCGCCAGACAGGCCGCCGGAGCACTGCTCCGCTCCAGACGGGTCAACTCCGCACGCGCGCCCAGGAACGAATCACGCTGCTCCGCAGGCGCCTCCGCCCCTACCGCCACGTGCGGGCAGTCCAGGAGTTCGAGGAGCTGACGCAGGAGAGGGCCCTGCACGACCCACACGACCGCGATGCCCGCGTGCGGCCCTTGGCGCTCGTCCACCCTACAAGACAGCCCTACGCGAACCGCCACCCGCAAACCCCTAGCTCAGACCCAGCGCCCCTCCTGCGGGCGCTTTCGAACCGGCAAATCGGGCAATTACTACAGCGGCTCCTGCCTGGTCTTGACACGATCCAGTAGAGCCCCTCATGGCCCCGCTGCTGCATCGTGCTGGCCAGCCTCCCACAGAGAACGAGTGGGACGATACGTTCCCGACCATCCTATGAACGACCCTGCCCTAAAGCCGCAGAACAGGTGCCTTTGGTTACAGCTTCGCACTCAGGCCTTCATCGCTGAGCGACTTGGACATTGGTCCCGCTCGACGGCCCAGGATCGCAGCCATGGCGGAGTCGAAGTCGAGCAGCTCGAACAGCTGGCCGTCGAGCCCAAGAAGCAGGAAACGATCTTGCTTCTCAAGGTACAACCGATCATGCGAAACTGAAATACACGTACCCTCGAAACCGTCTAGCGCACGTTCGAGAGCATCCGACGAATCAATGTCGAGATTGTCGGTTGGCTCGTCAAGCAGGAGAAGGTTGTGTCCTTCCAGTTCGAGGTACAGGATCTCAAGGCGAGCCTTCTGACCACCCGAGAGAATGTCATATGTGTCCCTCGCATGACCTTGCAAGCCATAACGCGCCAGAATCCGCATCGCAGCCTCATAGTTTCCTGCCAGGCGCTCCACAATCGCCAGGACATCCTCTCCGAGAAAGTCTGGACGATTGTTGACCTGAGTGAATAGGCCCGGCGAAACGCGATTACCAAGCGTCACGGTTCCTGAGTTCGGACATTGCGAACCGGCGAAGAGTCTCAAAAGGTGGCTCTTTCCAGAGCCGTTCGGCCCGATCAGCGCGATTCGTTCCCCCTGACGGACTTCAATATCGAACATGCGAATGATTCCATCAAAGCCAACACCCTTGGCCACCAATACTTTCCGTGCAGATGGTGCACCGCGCAGTCTGACGAAGATGCGCTCATCTTTCGGTGGTTCCGGAGGCGGGCCTGCAGCCACATAGCGCTCGTAGCGTGACTCCGCAGCACTGGCCGTGGCAGCAAGCTTCGGACTGATCCTTGCTTGCTCTTTTCGCGTTTTCATGTGCTGGAACAGCCGTTTCCGCTCCTCCTCCCATCGTCTACGTTCATCACCAGCACGTTGAATGCGGGCCCGGCGAGCCTCCGGATACGTTGCATACGAAGCGCCATGAACCCATGCACCAGAAGCCTCGAGAGTAACGATTTTGTCCATGGCAGATCGAAGGATCTGTCGATCATGACTGATCATCAGGATCGTCTTCCTAGACTGCTTGATCGCGTCCTCGAGAGCGAGCTTCGCCGGAATGTCTAAATAATTGTCCGGTTCGTCCAACAGCAGAACGCTAGCGGCAGCAGAAAACGCGAGCTCCAGGACCAGTTGCTTGACTTCGCCGCCCGACAAACGAGAGGACGGTTGGTCGCCAATCACATCCAGACTGGTCCTGACGACGCGCCGGAGACTAGCTTCCCATCTCCCCTCCTGCTCATAGCCACCGGCATCACCCCACTCCTGAATGGCCATGCCAATTTCCATTCCCGCCGATTCATCCCCTACGGCGAGGCGGCGCTCTGCGTCTACGAGACGGAGTCCCGCCACACGAAGCCGCGAAGGCGCATAAGCAAGTAGGAGCTCACGCACCGTCTTGTTCTCGATGTAGCCAACGCTTTGCGGCATGTACACCAGATCGCCGTCGATGCGTGCCGCGCCGTCCGTGGGTTGTTCCTCTCCGGCGAGAACCTTCATCAGCGATGATTTGCCGACACCGTTCGCTCCCACGAGGCCAGCGTGCTCCCCCGGTTTGATCGCGAAGCTTACGTCGAAGAATAGATCGGCACCAGTTGGGTAGCCGAATGCCAAGCTCGATACGGTTATCGACACAAAGATTCCTTATCTCAATTCATAGCAAGTGCGTCCAACTATAGACTTCGCGCCCGACTTTACTAAAGCACTCCTCACCTTGTCATTCTCATTCCATACATCATCCGCGCGCCATCTGTCGGTGAGCTGCCGGACGCCGCGTCGTAGCTGGCGCACAAGTGACGTCGTCTCGCGTCCAGTGAGTGCCTGTCTGATGATCAATCCGATGTTGTGAACATCGTCGTCCATGTACCCCCGTGACGCGATCCACGGCGTTCCCAGGCGCAGGCCGCGGGCGGAGGCGGTACTCGCCGACGCGTCCGTGGGCAGGGTCTGACGGTTCGAGAGGATACCAATGCGCTCCAAGCGCCCTTCGGCTTCAGCACCCGTCATTGCCCGGCTACGGCCGACGTCCAGTACGAGATAGTGCTTGTCAGTCCCGCCGGTCACGACTTCGATGCCCTGCCCGCCGAGCTCTTCTCCCAACTGTTGGGCACTGGACGCAACCCTCTGCGCATAGTCGTGAAAGGCTTCTGTTTGAGTAAGCGCCAGGGCTTGCGCCGAATCAGTTAGCTTGCGAATGGGGAAACTCGACTGTGTGCCCGGATGGACTGCAGCGTCTATGGCTCGAGCGAGACTCGATCGGCACAAGATCATCCCCCCGAACGGCCCGCGCAACGTCTTGTCAAGCGACATTGTCACCACATCGGCAAATGACACCGGGTTGTCCACAACAGCTCCGGCGATGAGGCCAGCCTCGTGCGACAGATCGAACATGAGGTGTGCACCGATCTCATCTGCTATCGCTCGTACCCTTTGCGCGTCAAACAGTCGCGGATATGCCGACGAACCACATACAATGAGCTTCGGCGTAAACAGCAGAGCTTTTTGCCTAGCTTCATTGTAATCAATGAAGCCATCGGGCGCAACACCGTAGTGATAGAAGTCGTACAAGGCACCAGAATAGTTGACTTTCAGCCCGTGCGTCAAATGCCCACCGGCGCGGAAGTCCATCGCCAACGCGCGGTCGCCGGGCTGAAGGAGTGCCTGGTAAACTGCTTGGTTGGCCTGGCTGCACGAATGCGGCTGAAGATTGGCATGATCCATACCGAATATAAGGTTGGCGAGCCGTTCCGCTAGTTCCTCGATCTCATCGTGAATGACCGCACCGGCGAACGGTCGACGCCCGCAAAGCCCTTCCTGGATCATGTGCCCGTGATAGGGAGCATCAGCTGATTGCGCGACCGGGAAAGCGTTGTCGCTAGCGATCAAGTTGATGACGGAACGCTCATACCTCGACTGTCGCCTGCCAAGCTCACGTAGCTCGCTCAAATGCTTAGCTGCAGCGGATTCGTCAGGATTCGGCTTGCTTAGCGAGGACATTGGTCTACGCACTGTCTTCGAGCGTCGAAGTCACGGCAATGTTGTGATTCCGCCGGAACGTATTCGACGGATCGTACAGGGACTTGGCGTCCAGGAGCCGACGCCTTGAAGCGCCATCGAACGATGCCGTCGCACGAATGTCGTCAGCAAACGCGTAGTTCAAGTACGTTTTTGAGCTATTTGGGGGATCAAGCCGCTCGAATGTCCGTCGAACCCATTGCATAGCACGTTCATCCTCGGCGGCATGGGTCCATCGTGCCGCGATGAGGACTCCAAAGCTGGCGTCTCGCAACGGAAATGCCGCGTGTTCTTCACCAACATCTTTAAATGCACCATGCAAATGTTCAATCAGTATGCTCGAGCGCTCGCACGGTGCTTCGGCGAGCGCTGCGATCATGGCATTGAAGTCGCTGCAGGTGAGCGTCTGTCCGTAGAGTGCCTTCCAATAACCGCGCATCGGCGGTTCAAACGCCGCATTGAAGGCGCGTTGCCATGCAACGTAGGACCGATCCTGCTCCACGAACCATTCACCACAGTCCAGGGCCTTGGCGAACTGTCTCAGCACACTATCGTCACCAGATGCTAAACAAAAATCAATCGAGAGTACAAACTCACCGAAGCGGTCGCGAACGAATGCCGGTGCAACAGTTAGTTCTCGAGGACAATCCTGTTCAAGGAAATCAATCAATCGGCGCAACGCGACCGATGCGCTCGCTATCCGGACCACTGCGGAGCCAGTGATGAACGGAGGCAGGTCATGGCTCTGATACCGAAAGCGAGTAACAACGCCGAAACTGCCGCCGCCGCCGCGGATGGCCCACAGCAAGTTGGCATGTGCTGGCTCTTCTGCGCGCACGCATCGTCCGTCCGCCAGGACCACATCCGCGCCGATCAGGTTGTCGCAGGTCAGCCCATGCAGTCCGATGAGCCAACCGATGCCACCGCCCAATGTGAGACCCGCCACGCCCGTAGTGCTGACGGTTCCAAGCGGAAGCACACGTCGGTGTGAAGCAAGTGCTTCGTCAACATCGCCAAGCAAGGCACCGGCCTGCACCTCCACGATGCCGGAGGCAACGTGGAGGTCTACGCGCCGGAAGGGCGAGAAGTCGAAGACGAGGCCATCATCGCAGGAGCCAAAGCCCCCGACGTGGTGCCCACCACCACGGACGGCGATGGGCACTCGATGATCCCGCGCGAGCCGCAGGACGCGGCCTATGACCTCGATATCCATTGAACGCACGATCACGAATGGCTTGGGATCATGGATACGGTTATACAGCTGCCGAGCGCTCTCGAACCGTACATCATCGCGGCTAATCCATGCGGCTCGACGTTCGAGCAGCACCTGCCGAACTGCTGGCCACCATGTCGGGTAGGCCTGGTCTCGGGATCTCAAGCGCGTCCTCCCAAAGACATGACGGCGATTAGGTTATCTACCGCTGCAGACAGCATGCGGGTCCAGGTGCTTGGCGTCCTGGCAGCAGTGTGCGGAGTCACAACGAAGCAGCTGTCCGGCAACGACAGAAATCCGTAAGGGTCATCAATCGGCTGCGGAACGGGCTCCTTCCAGTAACCATCAAAGGCCGCAGACGACACCGTGCCAGCTTGGAGGGCCTCGTACAGCGCGGAAGGATCGACCAAGGGAGCTCCCGCCACGTTGACCAGGAACAGACCAGGTTTTGCTAGGGCCAACGCCTGCCGGCCCAGCAGTCCGATCGTCTCAGAGGTCGTGGGGAGTGCCAACACAAGGCCGTCAACCAGAGGGAGGAGGCTTGCCAGTTCGTGACGGCGCATCCCCAGTTCACGCTCCAACTCGGGCTTCCTAGATCGGGAGGCGTAGACGACGCTGGCCTCGAATCCCTTCGTGAGGAGCCGCGCAACCCGTGATCCGATGGCTCCCATGCCAACGATCCCGATCGTCATGTCTGCAACTTCGCTCGATACTGCGAGACGTGCATTCGACCGTTTCACGGCTTCGTTCTGCGCGAAAAGCTGTCGGCCCACACCCAAGATCAGACCGACTGCATGCTCCGCAACTGCTCCACTATTCACGCCCGGCGTGCAGACCACCGCAATTCCCAACGCGGATGCCGCAGTCGGGTCCACGAACTCCTCGTAACCCGTACCAGCGAAGGCGATGACCCGCAGTCGCTTCGCACGACGGAGCTGCGACTCACCGAGACGCTCATCGCCGCCGAGCACATATCCGTCGAGCACCGGCAAAAGCTCGTCAAGTTCTCTATGGGTGACCGTCGAGCGAACCGTCACGTCAAGGTTTAGGCAACGTAACTGCTCCAACTGGGAAGACGAGTATCCTTCACCGGTGAGTATCACACGCTGCATCGAACCCGCCCCCCCCGGCTACAGAAGACACATCGATATCCGCGGAACGCCTAATTAGCGACAATGAAGCCTCGAACATGCGCCGCGGCTTCATGAGCGCCAGTCGAACGTTGTACTGGTGGCAGCGTTGGCTGCCGGATGCCCAGAAGAAGTGTCGACCCGGCAGGATGCCTAGCCCACGCTCTGCGTAAAATGCGGTGAGCTGCAGATCATTCATGCCTGTTTGGCGGCAGTCTAGCCATTCCACGGAAATCTCCGAGTCTACCGACCGGGGGTCAATTACAAGCGCGGTTCCGGCGAGCGCCTGACGCAGCAGCGCTCGATGCCTGTCGACGTGGCGCCAGATCGTCGCTTCGAGGCCTAGGTCGGCGGTTATGGTCACGTATCGCTCAAGGAGAGTGAGTGCAAATCGCGAATGGCACAAGTACATCTCGTTATAGATTTCGCAGACTAGTCGAGCGAGGTCCGATGAGCAGGACAAAATACTTGCCTTCAGATCCTGGGTCGGCCACACCTTTCCAGTGTCCTCAATAGCCATGAAAGAGACGCCAGTCTCATCAAGTATGGCATAATCGTCGAAGAGACTGCGATTGTAGAGGCGGAACGTGTTGTCCAACACGAGGATCGTGCCACGTTCAGCGCACAAATTTGCGATAATCCGGAACGCACGCTCGTTCAACTGTCGCCCAGTAGGATTGTTGGGCTGGACCAGGAAAAGGGCTGCATGCGATTTGTCACCAAGTAAAACGTCGAGTGAACCTTCCTCCGCCGCAACCATTAACTGGTCTTCGGGCAGCGCGGCGAGTTGCACGCGGCGCCGCTTCATGATGAGTGCCAAGTTGTCGAACGTTGGTTCGATCATGCGGGTAGCCGCCGACTTATCCGCCAGAACCGCTGCGACGACATCAGTTGCGTTGGAAGCCGTGGGGCATATTTTGAAGCACGCCACTTCGCTCATGGCCGCGGAGCTCGACAGTCGAGCCGAGGCATTCCGTAGCCTGTCCTCTGCCAAAGGTACTGAGACTGTCTCCGCCTTGACCCAGAGGACTTCGAGTTCCCGGACAACGTGTCGAAAGGCAAACGGCATATCTTGATACGCGTGCCCGTCCGCGAGGCTCAGCGGGGCATACAAGCCTTCGATTTCGAAGTCAGTGAGCGACTTCTCGCTGGCCGGTGTGGGGTCACTCCTGATTATCATGGGAACCAGATTTCCAGATTTAACCCGTCTGGTCTTGCCGAAAGATTCTCAAAGACGACACACCTGAGTACCAATAGAAGGGGAAGTCCTCCGTCGTTACAAACCAGAAGGGCAGCCTATCCATCACGGCAGGCAGGAGGTTGTGACCCGTGATGCAGTATGCAACAGCAGGTATCTCGCGGTCGCGTATCACCGCCGACACTTCTTCAAGTGTGTGCGTCTTTAGGGTATTGCCTGTTACAATAGCCGCATCGCACCACGATAAGATTTCCAGGAATTCGCTCTCGACGGATCTACCCGATACGGTGTCACCCGGACAAGCGAGATCAGCGATTCGTACGTCATCGGTCGACTCTCCAACCGCCCGGATGACGTCTTCCATCGCGCCGAGAATTCCAACTCGCGTCGTCGCTGTTATTGGTAGCAGATTCCGCAAACACTCGGCGCGTGCCCTGCTCTTGTCACGCGTATTTCCCGCAAGAACTACTGTCCGATACGGCCGTGGCACTCCAAAGCATGCTGGAGCTAGAGCGTCTATGAGAGCCACTAGGAAGTAGTCAGGCACAGCAGCGAAGTCAATCTGGTCGGAAGCTTGCCCGATAAAGGGAGAACACCGGGGCACATCGACCTCATCATTTCCGGTCCATGCGTATCCCTGTGTCCCATCGGTCAGCTGAAGCAAAAGATACCCGTCGTGGTACGTGTACCCCTGACTTCCGTAACGTGCGACTTCGCTGGCTTGCAACATGAGTTCCACTTGGGGAACAACCTGCAAATCCCGCAGCGCGACTTTGACCTCTTGAGCAAATACCTCTACGGACAGGGGGTCTTGTTGCATCTGAAGTCGGCGAAGGCTCATGATGTTGTCCAGAGCTTGTTGGTAATCAATCGCCGCTTGTACGACAAGGATTTGGGCATCGAGTCCACGACATGCGTTCTGAGTTCCGGGCTCGGGTCACCGAACAGTTCACGGAGACCGAGCAGAAACTCCTGGTAGACGTCATTGGAGGAACGAAATTCTGGTTCCGGCTGGACGAAGAGGTTAACAAGATCAGCCGATTCTTGTTCAATTCGGAACTCGAGCACCCTGGCATTGGAGGTAATTAGCGTTCGGTCGTACAGCCCCATCACGCGATCTGGAGGAACGATTTCCCCGTTCTTTCGTGTGAGCAGCTGGTCAGATCGCCCTAGGAATGCGCCCAAGGTCCGGAAGTTGTTGCCACAGACGCATGAATCATTTTCGGGCTCGATTCGGATAATGTCGCCGTGTCTGTAGCGAATAAACGGCATGAAGCTGTTCATGAAGCCCGTGGCGACGATCTCTCCCGATCCGTCCTCGTTTGGGTTCAACACGTCGACGCGGACGTTGTCCTCCACAATGTGATATCGGCCCAGACGGCATTCCGTTGCGATCAGACACAACTCTTCCGACCCGTATTCATCGAAAACGGGGGCGCCAAATGCGTCTGCTATCCGTCGCCGCTCGCCCTTGGTACTTCCTTCGGAATGGGTGCAGATGGCTTCGAGGCCAAGTGATCCAAGATCTTCGCCGAACAGATCGATTGTTCGAAGTAGATAGCTCGGAAACGACCACAGAATCGATGGTTTTAGTATATGGATGTGCTGTAAGACGGCTGCCGGTGGGCAATCTTGCGACACAGTGAATACAGGATAATGACCCATGAGGGAGGTGTAAGGCGGCGGCGCGAGATAGATCTCGTACAACCATTCGGCTGGGTTGCGCTCTCTCCCGAGCATCTGCTCGTAGAACCTAAGGTAAAGAGACGTATGGTGGTCGGCCAGCGCCTGGTCACGAAGAATTGTCATGACCTGTCCCGACGACCCAGCCGTCCGGGAGGAGTACCGATTAGCCTCGTCTCCCAGGAGATGCTTCGTCAATAGATCGAAATTGTCGACTACGTCGGTCTTCGTGATTGTGGGAAGGGCGTGATAGTCGCCCCATGTCGTGATATCGCCACTTTGATAGCCCGCGGCATGGTACAACTTGTGGTAGAAGGCGGTGTGGGCAAAAACAAAGTCAACAAGCGTCGAAAGCCGCTCGAGCTGTCGTCGAGACACTTCCGCTCGGGACAACAGGGTGTTCTCATGCAGCTGGTTTCTACCCAGCCTCCATTTCTCAAGGGCACGCTTCTGCGTGCGGAGTGATTCCAAACGTGTCCGGTTCGTGTGGAGATGCTCTGTAATGCCTTGAATGTCAAAGTGGAACTGATTGACGTCCAGCAGTTCTTGCACTACCTACTCCGACTAAGGCTCGGATGCTCTTTTATAGCGAAGGGCGGTGTCGATGCCGACGTCGTGCCCGAGGGGGCACTGGCTGACGAGACATTCCCGTCTCCACCGGTCATCTGCTCTCCCTGCGCCGAATGTCAGAACCGGTAAGGGGCAGTATGACCTGGCCGACCTTCAAGGGCCATAGCATCACTGGATTGGTCTGCATAGCCCGGGCGGTGGCCCGGTCGATACTGGCCGCTGATGCCCAACTCGTGGTCAGGAACGGCGGACTGCGTGGCCGTCCTAGTGTGCCAGCTCTGAGCCCTCGTGGCTATGGAGTTCCTCGGTAGATGAAGGGTGCTTCTGCCGTGCTCTCCACGCGATCCCCCCCAGCGCCCGGCGGGGGTGTCCCGTGTGGGTTTGTGGTGCGGGATAGCCCTGGCAGCGGCCAACGTCGCAGACCATCACAGGGGCAGCGTCGGGCCGTTCGTCGGTCAGCTGCTCCTCACCACCACTGCGGTCGAGCCCGGGTGGCTCGCCGGGCTGCACGTGCCAGCGGATCGTCACACCGTCGGACGAACACCGCTCGGCGATCGCGTGTAGCCTTCCCCTGCAACCACAGTCCCAGCACTTCCCGGATCGATCGCCGACGCTTTCCGGAACGCGATGCGCCCTCCGCGTGACAAGGATATAGGGTGCGAACTGGACCTTTTAAAGCGACCAAACCCCGCCCACCGGCCTCATGCTCGCGGCCGTGACCGTCATAAGGAGATTGTGCGGACGCGACGTAAACCGGGGGGAGCATTCGGGATTATACCCATCAGAAATTGCTTTTCGGTTTTCCTTAGGCCTGTACTTTGATCAAATGCATTTCAGTCCCTATGAACTGTCGTAGCTGCTGTTCGTAATCTTTGATATTGTCAAAGAAAGCCTGGATATCCGTCTCGAACTCTTTGAAACTATCTCTCCGTTTCATCCCAATGATGTACTTCTTCATGAAATGCCACAACCGTTCGATGAAGTTTAGGTTGGGGGAGTAGGCTGGTAGGAAGCGTAGCTTTATCCGGCACCGGCGTTTCCGTAAGTAGGCTTGGATCAGTTTGTTTTTGTAGTAGCGGGCATTGTCCACAATGAGATGAATCTTGCGTTTGGCGGGATAGGTCGTTTGAATCTTATCGAACAGATGAATGGTCTCCTCGGCGTTGATGGTGTCGCTGAAGTGGGTAACTGTCTCCATGGTCTCAATGTCGAGTACCCCGTTAATGTTCAGACGTTTGCGGCCAGTGTTGGTCGGAACTTGTTTGTCGGTACCTTTCCGAATCCAGGCTTTGGCGGCATGAACGTTGTGGCTGGGGTGGACGCCATCACCAAACATGATGATCTCATCCTCCGGGAGCTTGTCCCGTAGCCTGTCGTAGGTTTGTTTGAAAGCTGCCTGTTTGGCCTCGTCCAGCTTACCGGGTATAAGCGTTGTTTGCTTGTAAACGAAACCTAGTCGGTGGAGGAGTTTGGTGATTCCCGTAACCGTGTAGGTAATGCCGTAGCGATCTTTTATGTAGTCCGCCAGCGTGGCGGCATCGGTGATGGTTTCAGTTTCAACGTAGTGTTCAACTTCACGCTGCTGGTCGCAGGTTAGCTTGCCATTGTAGCCGGCGTGATCAGTGGCTAACCAGTCGGTGAAGAGGCGGCGCTTTAAGTATTTATTACGCCACTTGACGAGGGTATCTTCGTCGATGAGGAAGAGTTCACCAACGTGTCTGGTGCTGTGGCCATTGCCCAGGGCTAGAATGATTCGAATCCTGTCAGCTGTTTTCTTATCCCTGGTAGTACGGGCTAACTCACGGAGCTGAGACTGTTCTTGTGAAGATAAAGTAATTATTAGCGCCATAATTTTTTGTTTTAGAAAACTGGAAAAAATGTTGCACGATCAGGCTGCCTGGAAAACCGAGTTATTATTTACGGGGGGTATATATGGTGGGTGACGTCTTAGTCCTGTTACCAATCAGCTCCGTTCCGCGTGCCCGCCGAGAGCGACTAATCAACTCTTGGCGCTATCTGCCTTGTTGACTTTTGCCATTTCTGATAGATCGCACGGCCTGGGGCTGTCCGCTTCAGCCGATTCAGGAAGCCTGCTCGGTCGTCAGCGTCTACGCCCGCCAGTACGTACCGTAGATGACGTGTTTCTCGATTCAGAGATGGTGGGTGCCAGCCTGCCAACCGGATCAATGCCTCTACCCGGTACTCGGCCTCGCCGTGCAGTATGCGCTCACCGTACGCCTCGAGGTACTCCGCAATGGCAGCCTGCAAACGGGCGAAGACCCAAAAGGCGGTGTCGGCCACCACCCGGAATTCCCTGCTCTGCTTCAGCGGGATTGTTCTGGCCGTCCTCGGCCTTGGCGCGAGCCCTGCCCATCGCGATCAGCTCTGCGCGGTATCGGTACACAAGCGACCACAGCCGGGACAACGCCTCCTCGTGCGCCGTGTAGTCCTCCGGGCCGAGCTTTGGCGTATCGCCGCTGATTTCGCTCGGTGGTCCTATACGGGCCCGGGAGCGGTACTTCAGGTTGACCGCGTACAGGACGTCCGTGACATGGGCGAGGAGCTTCGGCTCGATGCGTTTGCGGAAATGATGCGGCTCATAGCCCATGACCTGAGCAGCTTGTTCTCGCCGTCGGGTGAGGGTCATCCCTCGGTAGCGCGACTCCAAGGCGAACAGGATCCGGGTGGCTTCGCGGCTATCGCCGCGGAGGTCACCAGTCAACTTCAGCGCGGCCGGATCTAGGCCACCGAGTAGCTCCTCCAAGAGCTGATTGAGCGTCGCTAGCCGACTCAGCCGTGAGCCTGGTTCGATCGAGCGGGCGATCACGCAGCGAAGGTTCGGCAGCACATCGCCAGCGCTGTCCTGGGTGGCCGGGAGGCCGTCTCTGTAGATGCGGGCCAGCTCCGCGCGCAGCTCGGCCATCCCAACTGTCTTCGAGTCTGCCACGTCACCAGCATGCCCACTCCGTGCCCAGTCCGTGGCCTGGAGGCTGCCCACCTCCCTCTGCACACTCTGCTGCTTGCGACCCCGGGACGGTCCCGGGGTCGCAGGAAGGAGGTGGGTGATGCCCTGCGGCACCCGCATCCGCCGACAGACCGAAGCCGACTTCGAGCCGCCGTCCCAGACTGACGAGTACCACGCCGCCTTCGAGCAGCGGCTTCATCCGACCGTAGGCGAGCTGCTGGTGGGGAACGCCAGTGAGTTCGACCACGAACAGCAGCTGGCTCGGGTTGTTGAGACCGATCTCGCCATCTCAGCTCAAGCGGAGCCGGGCAACCACACGCTTCACGAGGCCATGAGTCGCGTGCCCCTGGCCGTCCCCACGACCACGCATCACCTCGGCTTCGACCACCTCGTGCACGCCCAGCCCGAGCACCACCTTGACCGTCACCACGACCGCCTCACGGAGGACCGCCATGACCAGTGACCTCGACCGCTACGACTACGACCTCGAGCCCGCCCCGAGTGCGAGCTTGGTGCCCTTGGGCTATCTGAGCCGGGAGGTCCGGTCCGCCAATCGGTACGTGGCTCGTAAGACCGTGCGGATGCAGGCCAGGCAGCGGGTGGCTGAAGCCGCGCTTGATGCCATTGCCGAGATCACTGATACCGCCATGGACGGGGCGGAGACGATTGTGGAGGCAGCTCAGTCACGGCTCGGGACCGTTCCAAACCCGGCCTTACTACAAGCCTTGGCCGCCATGACTGATGATGGCATCCGGGACCTACGCCGAGTGCGAGCCCGGTTCGCCCGCGGGTTGTAGCCATGGACCTTTTCGTTGTGGGCGTTGTCGTCCTGCTTGTCAGCCTGATTGTCATGACAGTGTTGCTGATCGTCCTTGATCTCGCTGACCTGGCCGAGCGCTGGCAGCTGCGCCGGTACGCCCGGCTCGAGGCAGAGGCCTTGCAGAAGGTGCTTGATCTTGAGGCCCGCCGTGATGCTGCCAAGACCGAGTTGCGCCAGGTCACCCGCCGGACGGTACGGCAGCTGCGGCGGTATCTGCGGGAGTGGTGAGCCTTCGACCGCCTGCGGACGATCGATCCTGCTGGGTCCAGCCTGCACGTTGCTCCCTGATACCTCACGTACCTCTGCCTCCCATGCTCAAGGTGATCATCACACATGTTGAAACAACTGCAGAGCCTACTGCTCCTGCTCTTATTGGGCTCGTTGCTGCTGCAGGTCATGGCCTCACTGGTTCGGCCGGCCCTGGGATTGCTCGTCGTTCTATTCGCACTGATTTGTTTGTACACATTGCTGTTGAGGCGCTAGTTCCTATCCCTGATCGAAGCCTTGACCTATTGCAATTGGTGACTAGATACCCCACAATGTAATTAGATAGGTCAAGTGTCGGTGGGATGGGCATTGTTGCTGTGACCTCAGACGGGGTTATTAATCCCCATCTCGATCTGTATCTCATTCGACTAACGGGAGGTGAGCATGAGTCAACATATTCGAATCACTGCCGACTGGCGCAAAGAGCCAGACATTGACCGGCTCGTGCAAGCCTTCCTCGGGCTAGCTGAGGAATTGGCCGACGCCGAAGACGATCCAGGCCCTGACGCCCACAGGCAACAGGCCGGCGAGCAGGCAGAGAGCGCAGCCATTCGGAATGATGATCCGCCCTCGGAGATCGCCTCATGACGGCGCTGCTGATCGCCGTCTCGGTCGTGGGTGCTGGTCTGCTCGGCCTGGTGCTGGTGGTACGGGCTCGTGGCTCTGCGCAGTTGCTCGATGAGCTGCAGAGCTTTCAGCTTCAGTTCCCGCGAGGCCTGGAGCCCCAAGCTGTCGTCAGCTTCTGCGCATCCTTGCGGGGCATCTTGCCGCCCTGGTGGCGTCGGCTGCTGTTGTTGCCGCCGATCATGCTGGAGACCCGGGCCAGCGCTGAGGGCATCAGCCACCACCTGCTCGTGCCCATGCGCTACTCGAACATCGTCCTGACCCAACTGCGGGCAACCCTGCCCGGCGTTCGGGTCACGGCCGAGGACGTGCGGGTACTGGATTCGCCTGCTCGTGCCGGTGAGCTGGCCCTCTCAACCATGAAGCGGCCGCTGCGGGCCGACCAATTGGTCGGTAGCTGCACCTCAATCCTGGCCAGCATGCAGCCACTCGCGACCAATGAGCAGCTGGTGATCCAGTGGATCGTGACACCATCAGCTCCACTCCGTCCGCCGCGGCTGGCGCGAGCGGATGAGCGGACGGTGGCCGCCCGAGCAGGGGCGGTCCTCGACGACTACCAACTGGTCGAGCACGGCGAAGCGGTACGGGAGCTACGGGAGAAGCAGGCCGAACCAATCTTCTTGGCCAGCGGCCGGTTCGGTGTCTGGGCTGAGACTGAACGGGCATCACAGCTGCTGGCTCGACTGACCAGTGCCTTTCATCGGCTCGATGCGCCAGGGGCTCATCTGCGGCTACGGGTAGTGCCGAGTGCGTGGGTCGCCTCTCGGCTGGCTCGCCGTATCCCACCATTGCTCGTCTGGCCGGCCTGGCTGAACGCGGCAGAGCTGGCTGCCGTCTCTGGCTTCCCGGCCGCTGTGACGCAGCTGCCGGGGCTGTTGCTCGTCAGCAGCCGACAATTGGCTCCTGCCAGCCTCATCCCGCGCTCCGGCCGAGTGGTGGCTCAGAGTGCATATCCCGGCAGCGAACGGGGCCTCGCACTCGGCGTCCTCGACTCCTTACGCCATCTGCACGTCATTGGGCCGACCGGGACGGGCAAAAGCACCCTTCTACTCAATCTCATCACTCAGGACCTGGCCGCCGGTCACGGCCTGGTGGTCGTCGATCCCAAGGGCGACCTCATCACCGACTGCCTCGACCGCGTGCCGGATTCTCGGATTGATGACGTGATCCTGCTCGACCCGAGCGACGACGCCTGCCCGGTGGGTCTGAACGTCCTCGCTGGAGCGCAGGCCGACCGGGAACTGGCCGTTGATCAAGTCGTCGGCACCATGCGGCGCTTGTATGCCGCCTTCTGGGGACCACGAACCGACGACATCCTGCGAGCGGCCCTGCTGACGCTCGTGACCAAGCCCGGGATGACGCTCTGCGAGGTGCCGCTGTTGCTCACCAACGAGGGCTTCCGCCGCTCGTTTGTCGCAAATTTGAATGAGCCCGTTGCCTTAGAACCGTTCTGGGGTTGGTTTGAATCAATGAGCGACGCCGAGCGCCTGAACGCTATCGGACCAGTGCTGAACAAGGTCAGAGCCTTTCTCTTGCGCGAGCGCATCCGGCACGTCATTGGACAGGCGAATCCCGCCCTCAACCTGCGGGACGTCGTTGATCAGCAGAAAGTGCTCCTCGTCTCCCTCGCCAAAGGACTGCTCGGCGAGGATGCCGCTGCTTTGCTCGGCTCACTGCTGATCGCGCAGCTCTGGCGGACAGTCCAAGGACGCGCTGGCATGCCCGCGGAGCAACGTCGTCCCATCTTCTGCTTTGTTGATGAATTCCAGGACTACCTCAACCTACCGAGCGATATCGCCGATGTTCTCGTCCAAGCGAGAGGCCTGGGACTGTCGTTGACCCTGGCCCATCAGCACCTCGGCCAGCTGCCGCGAGAGTTGCAGCGGGCCGTGCTGGCCAATGCCCGTTCCAAGGTCGTCTTTCAGACCACTGCGGCCGATGCGCACATGCTGGCCCGCGAGTTCCGGCCCTACCTCGAACCCGAGGATCTCCAGGGCCTCGGAGCACACGAGGTCGTGGTGCAGCTGATGGCCGGTGGACAGGTGACGCCGCCGGCGACGGGACTGACAGCGCCGCCACCACCAGCCCTCGGCACAGCCGAGCGCGTGCGCGCGGGCTCACGGGCCCGTTACGGGAAACCCAGAGCTGAGATCCAGGCCGAGCTGCGAGCCCGACATGAGCTGCGACCGGGGGCTGGCCGAGTTGGTCGAAGCCGTCGGGGTGAGAGCGCTAATCGGGCGGGAGGGGCGTCGTGATGAGCCTGGGCCTGCTACTCCCCCCGTGTCCGATCGCTCGTCCCTTCGCCTCGAGTCGGATGCCGCGTTCCTGCAGGCCAGGGCATGGTTCCGGCTCAGTATGGCCAACGACTGTTGGTGGTTATGGGAGACGGTGGTGATGGGCGGGCGAGCCCGAGTGACGAGTCGGATGGTGGCTGAGCTGCGTGAGCAAGTCGGGCCACGGGATCAGGCGGTCATGGCGACACTGGCGCGGGTGCGACTGGCCACGGGCAGGCAGCTGGAACGGGTGCATTGGACCGATGCCGCCGAAGCCTCGCGTTCTCGGCAGCAGCGACGCGCCTTGGCCCGGCTGGTCAGCCTGCGGGTGCTGACGAGACTCGACCGTCGCATCGGCGGCATTCACGCGGGATCGAGTGGTCATGTCTTTGCCCTCGATATCGCCGGTCAGCGGCTGCTCGACCATGGTGGTCCGGCTGGTGGTGCGCGCTGGCGGACTCCCTGGACGCCGGGCAGTCCCTTTGTTTCCCACGTCCTGGCCGTCTCCGAGCTCTACGTCCAGCTCATCGAGCTGACGAGGACTGAGAGCATCTTCGCGCTCCTGGCCTTCGACGCCGAACCAACCTGTTGGCGATCATTCTCCGGCCCCCATGGTGGGCGCATCACACTCAAACCTGACGTGTTCCTGATCCTGGCCACGCCTGAGTACGAGGACCGCTACTTCATCGAGGTTGACCGCAGCACCGAGAGTCCGCGGGTCTTGGCTCGTAAAGCCGAGTTCTACCGACAGTACTGGCAGTCCGGACGGGAGCAGGCCCAGTCCGACGTCTTCCCCCGCGTGCTGTTCCTGGTGCCGGACGAGACGCGCAAGGCCGTTGTCGTCAATATCTTGGAGCGGCAGCCCCAGGAAGCATGGGTCTTGTACCAGGTGGGGCTGTTCGCGGAGGCCATGAGCATCTTCCGAGCGGGAGCAGCAACATGACCGCCCTCCCGCGTAACACCATCCTGCTCGGCGATGCCGTCGCCCAGCTGCGGACCCTGCCTCCCTCATCAGTCGACTGCATCATCACCTCCCCGCCGTACTACCAACTGCGGGACTACGGGGTTGATGGACAGCTCGGGTTGGAAGCGACAGTCGATGACTGGGTATCGGGTCTTCTACGGGTCTGCCGAGAACTGGGCCGGGTGCTGAAACCAACCGGCTCGCTCTGGCTGAATGTGGCTGATTCATACTCCACCCATCTGCGCTTTGGGGCACCACCAAAAGGTCAGCTGTTAGCCCCGGAACGCCTGCTCCTGGCCCTGGCTCAAGACGGCTGGATCGTGCGCAACAAGGTGGTCTGGGCCAAACCAAACCCAATGCCAAGTTCAGTGGCTGATCGGTTGAATACCACCCATGAATACATCTACTTCTTGGTGCGATCACGAAAGTACTACTTTGATCTTGATGCCATTCGGGAGCCACATCGCTCGGCACCGCGGCGGCGAGTGCGACAATTCGGCAACCCGCCGCGAGGAGCCCTGACCGGAAACAACGGCAGTTCGATGCGGGAGGTCTGGGAGCCTGGCCATCCCCTTGGCAAGAACCCCGGGGATGTCTGGCAGGTGTCGACCCGAGGCTTCCGTGGCGCCCACTTCGCGACTTTTCCGGAAACCCTGATCGAGAAGCCCTTGCTGGCCAGCTGTCCGGAGCGGATCTGCACCGAATGCGAGGAGGCCTGGCGGCGAGAGGTAACAGCAACCCGGGTGGATAGATCCGGAGACTCCCCCACAGAGCGCGATCAGTTCGTCAATCGCTACCCGAACCGGTGGGAGGTTGTGCGCGAGATTGGTGACTTCATTCGCTGTGGTTGCACAGCTCCCACCCGTCCTGGCGTTGTCCTCGACCCCTTCTTTGGCAGCGGCACGGTCGGGGTGGTAGCTGAGCGCTTGGGTCGGGACTGGCTCGGCATCGAGCTCAACCCGGTCTATGTCAGCTTGGCCTGGGGGCGGATTCGGGAGGGGCGGGACGGGCGGAAGGCGGAACAGACGACTGGCCAGGCCGACTCTGTTGTGAACACCGAAGGGCCTGTTACAGCCGTGAAGAGTCCGACGTTGGAGGAATCGTCATGACCATCCGACTTCTCATCGGCAGCACGGTCACGAACGCGACGTTGCACACAACCCAAGACGTGAGCTGGCCTGCCCGCGCCCCTCCCTGAGTCTTCAGACGGCCGTTGTGATGACGACCGTCTGACCCCTCCCCGCCGTCGTGCGGCCGTCCATGTGATCGCAAAGGTGATCGCCGGTCGCACTCGCGAGCGAGGAGGCAGGTGCGAATGAGCACGTGTGAACGTAAGCCGGGGTGGTTGTGGTGAAGACCATTGCCGTCCGGCTAGAAGACGAGCTGCATGCACAGCTGGTCATCGTGGCTCACTTGTTTGAGCAGACGGTGACCGAAACCATCCGGCTGGCCATCGAGTCCTATCTCGAGCGGCAACGGAGTGAAGGTGACCTGGCCGCCCGGGCAGAGGCCCTGGTGGCAGAGATTGACCGGGAGGCTGAGGCCCGGCGCAGGGCTATCGAGGACCTCCTCGGTGAAGCCCGCGGCACGGACAATACCGACGTCCCGGAGGACGAGAAGTCCCCGAAACGGCGACGCGGATCCGGACCGAAGGACAAGCCGGAAGCGGACCCGAAGCCGGGATCGGATGGCATCAGTTCGGACGGGACGGAGTCGTAGAGCTCCGGCCACTCGTACCACCTCGCACCATGGGTTGAAGGACCAGCCATCGTGGTGATTCTTCGATCCTCACTCGCTCGGTTCTTCGCGGACAGCCCGTGAAGAATCGCGGTGGCTCCACACCTCATTGGCGTGGAGCCACCAACCCCACTTGCTGATCCCGGAAGGGGTTGGCACATTCCGGTGGACGAGCTGATCATGGCGAAAGCTATGGATCACAGCAACCCCATCGGAACTCTCTTTCTTGTAACTGCGCCTAGCACGAATCGCTGCCCACTGGCGGTTAGGTGGATGGCCGAAAGTGAATACATTCCTGTGTTGACTTTGGCCCACACAACCTGCCATAATGAGAAGAAAATAGGGAGAATCAATCATGGGTACTACTGACACCGAACAGTTGGGCGACTTCGTTCGTAAACAGCGGGAGACTGCGGGGCTGTCACTGCGAGCCGCAGCTCGAGCGGCCGGGATCGATCATAAGTATCTATTCAATATTGAGAATGGCAAGGTCGAGCAACCAGGTCCGAGGATTCTAGTCGCCTTGGCTCGGGTGCTCGAAGTCGAGGTTGAAGACCTGTATGCCCTGGCCGGCTACACCATGCCGGAAGGCCTACCGACGTTTGAGCCATATCTACGCACCAAGTACGGCCTGCCGAGTGAGGCAGTGCAGCAATTGGATGAGTATTTCGCCTACCTGCGGCAACGGTATGGCAGTGATGAGAACAGTGCGAGTCAGGCAGCCCCTGGTGATAGTGGGGGCGGTGGTGGTGATGGCAGCACGCCGGCCAGTGGTCGTACTGGCAGCTCCGGGAGGCCGTCATGAGTGGCGTCATTCACGAGCTACGAGCTGTGATGCCCGCGCGGCCACTGAACTACGTGGAAGCATTGCGAGTGGCGGAGCTGCAGGCCAATCGCTTGCTTGCCGCCATGGGTATTCACGAACCGGCGGTGCCGGAGTCAATCATCACGGACTTGCCGCGGGTCCAGGTTGAGTATCTGCCTTCTGCTCCATTGTCTGGTGTGACTGGCTGGCTCAAGGGTCGGTACTTGATAGCGCTTGACGCGGGTGAGCCCCATGTGCGACAGCGCTTCTCTTTGGCCCACGAGTTCAAGCACGTGCTCGATCGACCGCTGATTGGCGTCTTGTACCCGGGCCAGTTTGGAATGAACGCGAGCGCCCGAGCCGAGCAAGTCTGTGACTACTTTGCCGGCTGCGTACTGATGCCCCGGATGTGGCTCAAGCGGGCCTGGACGACCGAGACCCAGGACGTGCGGCTGTTGGCTGAGCGGTTTGAGGTGTCCCCGACTGCCATGCGGGTGCGGTTGCAGCAGGTGGGATTGGTGGATGCGCGGCAGCGCTGTGGGGTGCCAGCGTTGGCAGCAGGAACGTAAGTAGTAGATATGAAAGAGAGGAGAGGATGAAGACATATAACAACAGACGACGAATCTACATCTGTCAGATCGACGAGAGCGGACAGAGTCGGGCTACCCGGCGACTGATGGAAGCCGTACTGGCGGGTATGGTGCGGTTTGCTTCAAGTGAACTGGCGATTGCCAGCCGCCGCGGGCGCACCGCGACTGCCCAGGCCGGTGGCACACCCTTCCGTGCGCCGATCGGCTATCGCAACGTCTGGACGCGGGATGGCAGCCGGGTCGTCCGGACCGTGGAGCCAGATGACACTCGGGCACCACTCGTACGCTGGGGCTTCGAGGCCTACGCCACGGGTGATTGGACACTACGACAGCTGAGGGCCGAACTGGCCGACCAAGGGCTCCGCACCCGAGGGACCAAGGACAGTCCTGGTCACCCACTCGGGATGACCGAGCTGGGGAAGCTGCTCCAGAACCGCTACTACATCGGCACCCTCAGGTGGCGCGGACAGGAGTACGAGGGACAACACGAGCCCCTGATCGATATTGAGACCTTTGAACGGGTGCAGGCCGTCCTTGAGCAGCACTGTAGAGATTCGTCGGGTCACCAGCCAACAGCGCACCCAAGGGTGGCCAGTGTCAACGGGAGGCGGGGATGAGTTCAGACATTGATCAGACAAGTAGACGTGCGGTCATCTACCTCCGCGTCTCGACCTCGAAGCAGGCCGACAAAGACTTCGATCCGGAGGGTTACTCATTGCCTGCCCAGCGGGAAGCCTGTCAGCGCAAGGCGGAGGCCTTGGACGCTGAAGTAGTCGAGGAATACCTCGACCGGGGCGAGAGTGCTCGGACTGCCGATCGACCCAACTTTCAGGCTATGATTGAGCGCATCAAGACCAAGCAAGACGTCGACTATGTGATCGTCGACAAACTCGATCGCTTTGCCCGTAACCGCCGTGATGATGCCAACATCCTGTTCGACCTACGCATGGCCGGCGCTAACCTGGTCTCGGTCAAAGAGAACGTTGATGAAACACCGGCTGGCCAACTGCTGCACGCGATTCTGGCCGGCATTAACGAGTTCTACAGCCGTAACAACGGCACCGAGACCATCAAAGGCATGCGCCAAAAGGTGCAAGTCGGCGGCACCCCGTATCGGGCTCCGCTCGGTTACCTGAATGCTCGGAAGGTCGTGACTGGCCGCGAGATCCGCATCATCACCTTTGACCAGGAGCGAGCGCCGCTCATCCGCGCCGCCTTCGAGCTCTACGCCACCGGCGAGTGGACGCTGCAGGCCTTGCTCGATGAACTGACCGCCCGGGGACTACGGACCCGGCCACCGGGTGAGCGACCGGTCAAACCAGTCACCTTGCCGGTGTTCGCCCGCATCCTGCACAACCCCTACTACATGGGGATCGTGCGCTGGAACGGTGTCGAATACGAGGGCCGCCACGATCCCTTGATCGATGCCGAGACCTTCGCCCGAGTCCAAGAGATCATGGCCGCCCACTTCCTGGCCGGGGACAAGCAGCGACGCCATAACCACTACCTCAAGGGCAGTGTCTACTGCCGCCGCTGCGGCTCCCGACTCTGCCTGACCAACGCCAAAGGTCGCTATCTCTACTTCTTCTGCGCCGGTCGGCACCAACGCCGAACTGACTGCCTCGCGCCTTACATGTTGGCCGATGACGTCGAGGACGCCGTCGAGCGCTACTACACGCGGGTGCAGCTCGAGCCGGCCCGCATCGAAGCCATCCGCACCGGTCTGCGAACGCGGCTGGAGACCAGCCGAACCGCTGGGACCCGCGAGCGGCAGCGACAACAACGACGCATCGACCGCTTGCTGGACGAACGGACCAAGCTGCTCCACGCTCACTACGCCGAAGCCATCCCACTCGACCTACTGCGCGACGAGCAGGCGCGGATCACCCGTGAGATCACCGAGGCCAAACAGGCGCTCGCAGCCACCGAGCTCGAGTATGCCCAGATCGAGCGCAACCTGGACACTGCCCTGGCGCTCGCTAGCGACCCTCAGGCCGCCTACCGCCAGGCTAGACCACAGATCCGTCGCCGGTTCAACCAGGCCTTCTTCGACAAGCTGTACGTCGATACCGGCGAGGTGGTGGGGGCCGAGCTGGCCTCGCCCTTCGCCGAGCTCCTCGCCAGCGACCTGGTCGAGCGGCTCAGCCCCCGAGAAACAGCGAACCCTGAGCCCCTTCTTTCTTTTGGGCCAGGGTTCGAAAGAGGACTTCGTGGTGCCCCCGGCGAGACTCGAACTCACGGGGTAGGGGTCTGCGGTGCCCGGACCCCTCGACCCATCGTGGAATCTGGAGGTTGCCCGCGCGTCAAGAGCGCTGCCTGGCCCCGCCCACCACACGGCTGGACGCCACACGGCATGCGACGCGTACAAGATGCGTGGCCGGTTGACGGCCTGTTATGGTTCGGGCTGGCTGTTGAGGTGGTTACTCACCGATGAGGACAAGCCGGGCAAGGATGAGACGACGCGGCCTCGATATCGACTTGCCTGAACCAGCTTCAGCACGGTGTGCCCGCGCGTGATGCCTACGCAGCCAGCCCGTTTGGTCCCAATAAGAGTCCCGAGCTTCTTCCTGTCCATGTCTGTGGTGATGACCTGTACCTCGGGGCAGTTGGCGACGAGGATCCTTTCGAGCGCTGTGGCGTACTCCTCGTCGAGGTCAGCGGCCAGGACGACGAGATCCAAACGGCGGCGCTGAGCCGCACGCTCGACCGCTGCCCGGCCGACGACCAGGCCCCTCTCGCGAGCATGGGCGTCCGCGAGGAGGCGACACAGGGCGGTGGGCGCGGGATCTGCAAGCCGCAGGCGACACCGCAGCTCCGTGAAGGCGTACGGCGTGGCTCCGGGCAGCATCGCCGCCAGCTGACCCGCGTCGATGTCACAGGTCTGGACAATCACCCAGGGCGCGAAACCGGGCGACGCCAGCAACACCAGATCCTCGTCGGCAAGGGTCTGAAGCTGCTGCCGAAGTGTGTCGACCGGGAAGACCGGATCCAGCGGGGTGACCTCGATCAGCCGGATAACGTTGCCGACCTCCTCCCGCTCAGCCGCGGTCACGCCGGCAGTCCCATGATCCAGCCCACCAAACCGTCGATGGCAGCTCCCAGCGCATCGTTCTCGACGACCAAGAGCGGTATCCCCAGATGGGCGGCGATGGACCGCGCCTGCGCCCGGTTGACCTCCTGCTGGGCGGCGATCTCCCCCACCGAGCCCAGGAGCCGGTTGCGTGTCGGGTCGGCCGTGCGGCGGATCCGTATCGCGGCTGGGTCGGCCTGCACGACGACGAGCCCCCTGGCGTGGTAGCGCCGGTAACCCTCTGCGGGCCAGGTGACGATCCTCCCGTCCTGCAGGATCGACAGGTGGTTCTCCAACAACACGGTTCCGGTGTCCGAGCTGCCCGCTCCGAACCATCGATCGAGCAGGCCGTCCACCCTGCGATAGATCGCCCGCCGCGTGTCGGCGTCCAGGTGCTGCAACGCATCCTTGCCCGGCATGGCCGGTGATGCCTCCAGCATCAGATCGGCGTAGTCGCGGCAGGCCAGACCAAGCTCCCGCCCCGCGTACGTCGCAAGGGTGGTCTTGCCGGCACCTGACACACCCGTGATGACAATGCTGCGCATCCTGGTGCCCCGAGGATCGGATCAGCGTTGCCGAAGGTTCCTCCAGTGTGCTGCCTCAACGCAACAACATGGCGTCACCGTAGGTGAGGAACTGATAGTCACCACGGTCGACGGCCTCTTGGTAAGCGCGGCGCAGAAGCGCGAAAGAACCGGTGAACGCCGCGGTCATCGCCATGATCGGCGTCTGGGGATACGCGAAGTTGGTGATCATGTGATCGACGATGCGGAAGTCGTACCCGGGGCAGATGTACAGCTCGGTCTCACGCCTCAGCGGTCCCGGCGCCCCACCGAGGATCTCCTCGGCGAAGGTCTCCAACGTGCGGACGCTCGACGTGCCGACCGCCACGACGGGCCGGCCATGCTGTTTGGCAGCCCGGATCGCAGCCAACGCCTGCGCGCTGATCTCGCAGGACTCGGCGTCCATGACGTGGTCGTCCACGAAGGTTCCCGCCAGGCTCTTCCACGTCACGTAGCCGATGTGCAGGGTGACCTCGACCAGGTCGTGATCGGCCTCGCGCAGCAGCTTGACCCGTGACTCGCTCAGATGCAGGCCAGCGGTCGCACAGGCCACCGAGCCGGGAACCGAGGCATAGACGTTCTGGTAGTCGACGACGTCCGCGGCGTCCGGGTCCCGCTGCGCGTTGACGTAGATCGGGATCGGGACCTCCCCGAAGCTGGCCATGAAGTCCTGCAGCGTGGCGATGTCAGGGTCGTCCGCCACGATGGTGCCGACGCGCAGGTCGCGGCCCGGCTCGGGAACACCCTCGACGCGGAACCGACCGCCCCGAACCGCCACGCTGGCCCCGACCTCGGGTTTCCACGGGCACAGGCACACCACTCCTTGCAAGCCCGCGCGGAAGGGCGAGGTCACGTGCAGGTAGGTGCCGTCATCGGGAACGCAGCGCAGGGCGGCGCGCACGACCGCGGAATTGTTGACGACGATCACGCTGCCGGCAGGCAGCAGCTCGGGCAAGTCGTCGAACATCTCATGCCCGATACGGCCGGCGGCTCGATCCACGACGAGCAGGCGGTCGGTCCCCTCCGAGCGGGGGCGGGCGGCGATCCGGTCGGAAGGAAAGTCGAAGTACAGGTCGCTGGCCAGCATCCGCCCGCCCGGCGCCGGCGCGAGCCGACGCTCACGCCGGGTCAGCCATGCGCCGAACCTGGCGAAGGTCGACTCCTCGGACCACCGAGCAAAGAGCCGTTCGCGCTCGCCGGCCGGAAGCGCCGACAGCGTCGCGGTGCACCCTGACGGGACGAAGATCGTCCACAGCTCCGACCACGCAGCCGCCTCGTTCGCGGGCATCGGCTCATGCACGAGAGTGCCCGGGTCGCCGTCATCAGCGAACACGCGGGGCACGCCGTGCGCATCGATGTAGACCAGCGTGGAGACGAACCGGGCCGACCGCGTCTCGGTCAGATCCGCCAGGCGGATGATGCCGTTCGCGCCGACCGCCGCGAGCAGATGCTTGATCATCGGGCCCGGATACCCGCCGAACTCGTCGAGCCCGAAACCCGAGTCCTCGACGAACAGCGGCCGCCTGAGGGTCCGAAACGCCTGCTGCGCCTTGTGCATCGCGACATCGGCAACCGAGGTGGACTGGATCTCGTCCAAGTCGAGCGTGACCTGCTCCAACTCGATGCCCAGCGGGGCGAGATGCTCCTGCGCGGTAGCGAACTTTCCCGCGTTGCCGGTCACGAAGACGATCGTGCGGTCGGACATAGATGGTTACTCCTTGTCAGAGGCTGCCAGCGCCCGCATCGAGGCGCCGGGCGCGGTGCGCCTGGTGTAGAAGCGGTCCAACCCGGACACAGTCGGCCCGGGCGCGAGGCATGAACCAGGGATGCGACGGGCGACCACCAGA
>Ga0187893_10003533_pt1 | contig 31492 bp, 22 predicted proteins | sample MA1701074metaG_FD_139574 | JGI IMG/M metagenome (GOLD analysis project Ga0187893, IMG submission 139574) | White microbial mat communities from a basaltic lava cave in the Kipuka Kanohina Cave System on the Island of Hawaii, USA - MA170107-4 metaG ...
CGTTTCCACGAAGACCCCTTACAGTAAGGGAACTCAAACCCTTGGACGTGTCGGGGCCCTCAGGGCGAATCCGTTTCAAACCAAGTGTGACCCCCTGGCGTGCGCTCCGCGGCACTCCGCCCAAGGCCGGGCCCGCGAGCCCGCGAAGTATCCGAGAGGGATCGGGACTTGAAGACTTGAATAGTCCGTTGGCATTAGCCCCGCGCCCCGCCGGCCGACCGAGTTCGAGAAGCCAAGGCGCGCTGGCCGAGCATCCGCTGCTCCACGAGCCACGAGGAAGGCGGCGAGGCGGCGAAGCTAGGACTGCGAGTTGGGCCGCTAATCCTCGAAGCTCGCGGTTCAGAGTTGCAAGCTTGAGTTCGAGCCAGTCGACCTTGCCCGGTTAAGGGCAGATCCCGGCTGTGCGGTCCTTATTCCCTTACTTCCTTTGATCACCGCCCGACGTCCTCAAGTAGCAATGGAAGGCAGGAAGCACGAGGCCGAACAGCGGCGCACTCCGGCGCATCAATCGAAAAACATAGTCCGCAGCCGTCCACGAAAGCGGATCGGTGTCGATCACGGCAGATCCGACTGCACCTGTTTCACCCCCTTTATGCCCAGGAGCTGTCGCTCAAGATCGGCCTGGTTGACGGCGGCCGTGGGCTTGAGTGTTACCACGCCGTTGCGCACGGTGGTCAGCGCCTCCCAGACGGGCACCCGTCCGGTAGCCGCCTTGATCCTCGCGCTCAACGCAAGATCGGTGCTGATACGCGCCTCGAAGCTTGTGGGATCACCCGGCAGATAAACGGACCAGGCCTGGTCGGCCGACGCGGGGGCAAGGGCGACCGGGCCCATCCACACGCCCGACCGCTCCACGTCGATGCCGCGCGCTGCCTCCGCAGCCAGTGCTTCCAGCCTCAGCAGATCAGCGCTACCAACGAGATTGCCGAGCTTGGTGATCGCCTCGCTCAGGGTGACCGCGGAGCAGTATTGCGCATGCGCGCCTGTCAGCAGGCCTGCCATGATCAGGTCCCCTATCACCTTCAGCCGCTGCCGAGGCAGGAAATCCCAAGAGTAAAAGCGTACGCCGGAGCGGATCTGCGGCCAGCTTTCGTGCTTGCACCAGGACAGCAGGTCGTCGGACTGCTCGCTGTCAGCGCTGGCCGACGCAACTTGCACCCATCGGCGCCGCTCCAGGACCTCACGCAGCGCACTCAATCGGCCCGCTCCCTCTGCGCTCAGTCCACCTATGCCTTGGGCGTTCTCGAGGGCTCGCCCGGCCTCCTCGAGCTGGTCCATATCGAGGTGGGCTTCGCTCGCATCGAGTAACAGCTTGGCCGCGTTGGATGGCTGCTTGAGCGCAAGGTAGCCAGTCGCCAGCGCCATCTTCACCTCGGGCAGAGGCTGGTAGGCAGCCCGCTCCCTCCGTTCGCGCTCCCCGGCAGCGACGATGGCGTTCTGAAGCTGGTACATCGCGCCGCGCCAGGGCAGAGATTGCGTCCACACGTTGCGCTCAGCGAGGAGGAGTCCCAGCGCCACGTGGTAGCGCTGTATGGCGTCGAGATCGCGGGCCCCGAGGGCGCCGCCTTTGCCCTGGTACAGATCCTCGAGCAAGGCGTCGAACTTGGTTCCGGTCCGGTCAAGCTCGGGGCTGCGCGTATAGGCGGACGCCAGCTCCCGCTCCAGATCCAGTCGCACCCAGGGTGCTGCGCGCAGCTCACCGTACAGGAACGCGTCGTGTTCGGGGGCGATGGCTACGCCTGCTTCCCAGCACGCTGCAGCGGCGGGGTTGGAGCCCTCCGCCAGCCGCAGCCGTCCCTGCAGCAGGGCAGCCTCGGCGAGCGCGCTGCGTCGCGTACGCCCCTGCATCCACCAATGCTCTTCCCCGGGGACCACGTCCGGTCGCGCAAGATAGCCCAGCAGGTCCGCCTTCGGCTTTCCCGAGACGCGCAGCGCGGCGACTCGATCGCGACTGAGCAACCCCTGCCGCGCCAGCACGGTGGTCCACATCGGGAAAGCGCGCTCGATCGTGCTTGCGTTGATGCCGCCCTCCTGCTCCATCAGCGCCCGATAGCCCATCTCCGAGGCCTCTGGATAGCGCAGCCTCCACTCGCGCAAGCGACTCTCGAGCTCGGCTGTGCTGGCCGGCAAGCGTGCCGTCAGCGCTTCCACCATGCCGCGACGCGGGGCCTGGTCCCAGGGACGAAGCTCCGCCGCCCGCGTGAAGGCATTGAGCGCCCGCTGCTGATCGCCCTCCCGCTGAGACAGCTGCCCGACCAGCAGTGCGACCTGTCCGCTTTGATCGCCGGCCATTGCGGCCTGCAGCAACGCTTTCGCCTCCGCGTCCTGGCCCAGCGCGCGGTAGAGGAGATAGCGGTTGTTCACGGTCGCCGCATGGCCGGGCGCTTCCTTCAGCACTTGGTCGTACTGCGCGCCCGCCCGTTGCAACGCCTCGACGCGCTGCTCGCCAGCCACGGACTCCGCTTCCCGTTCGAGGACATAGGCGCGAGCGAATCCCACGTACAGTCGGCATTGGCGCCCTTCGGCGCCCGCAGGGCACAGCTGCGCGATCTCTCCGAGCCACTCGATCATCTGTCCGCCGCGGCCCGCTGCGGTAATCTGCTGAGCCGCGTCGCCGATGTTCTGCAGGGTGTCCACATCCCGGAGCTGCCCGTAGGCAGACGCGCTCAAGCCCAGGAGCACGCATGAGTTAAGGAACCGATGTCGCAGCTTCATCGACGCCTCCTCAGAAGCGGTTACTGCGCGGCGGGACCGGTGCGGCGCACGGCTCCAGGGAAACAAAGCGGATCACGTACACCCCGAGCACCGTGATCTGCGCCGGGTTCGCGTCCATGAACTCGCGTAGCCACTGCCTGTCCGGTTGCCGATCCTCGTTCAACTCCACGAAGATAAGGCCTCGTACGTCGGGAGTCTGGGTCGGAAAGTCACCCGCCACGCGTCCGAACAGCGAGCGGTTCAGCTGCATCCCGCCGACCGGCAGCATGCTGTCGATGCGGAGATTCGAGTCGAAGTCCAGGCACAGATCGTCGCGCCGGAACGGCAGCACCCAGCCGGGAGGCGACTTGTGCGGCGTGGAGTTGCGCGCCACCGGCACCTGCACCAGCCAGTCGCTCACCAGGTTCTGGTAGGACCCGTCGGCCAGGATGGTCTTGACCCGCTTGTCGATCTCGAGCAGGAACGCATCTGCCGGTCGGATCGGCGCAGCGAACCCGCTGCTCTCCCGGAACCGCCAGAACGAAGACGCGTGCGGTCTCACGCCCGTGCCGTTGAGTTGGATATGCAGCACGGTTTCGCCCTTCTGACCCTTGTCGGCCAGGTCGTTCAGGCGGAAGGTGAGCGTGTAGGCGTCGCTGGGCTCCACGGTGAAGCGAACCAGCTTGATGCGCGCTTCGAGGTTGCGCACCAACAGCTTGGCCACCTCGGCTTCCAGCTTGCTGAGATCGGGGCCGTAGATGGCGCGGTACTGCGGCTGCTCGAGTCGAAACGCGACGGTGACCGGAACGCGCTCCTCGCCGAATCCCGGCCCGGCCCACAGCAGGGCCAGTGTGCATAACATGATCCACTGCTTCGTGTTCATCGCTTTACTCCGTCGGCATCTCCTCGAGCAACTGGTCCACGAAACTCTCGTCCCCCAGCGTGAACTCGGCTTTCGCCGCGACCCAGTTGCTGGGGCTGATGACTTCTGCACGCAGGCTCATGCCGGGCAGCAGTGTCGCGCTCGAGACGATGGCTTCCGGCTTGCGCCACGCCTTGAGCAGTCGCCGGTTCTCTTCCGGACCGAGGTTCGCATCCTGCAGCTCGCTGCTCCAGCGCAGCTGTGCCCCCGCGGGGATCGGCTGCACCCTGCCGATCAGGAATGCGGCTCCGGCAGCGGAGGACGTGGCGATCACCTCGCCGGAGTCGAGCCGCGTCACCTGCAGCTTCCCCTCGCTGCCCAAGGCCAGCTCGCCCGCCGGGGGCAGCCGCAGCAGTACGCTTGGCGCGCGCTTGATGTCGTCGCCCAGGGTTAGGCTGTGCCCCACGATGGGGTAGACCTCGAAGCTCTGGGTCACGAAGCCCGGTGCGGACAGGCGGAAGGCGCGGCCCAAGGGGCTGGTCACCACCAACGCGCGGTCCAGGCTCTGCTGCGGCTGCTTGAGCTCGAGTTCCTTGTCGGCTGATCCGCCGTCCACCGGTGCAAGCGTGAGGGTAAGCCCCTTCTCGACGACGGACTCCCCCTGCGCGACGCGCACGCTGGAAACGGTCGCTGCGGTGATCGTCGCAGCAGCATAGAGCACGAGCAGCACCGGTGGCGAGAAGACCATGGCCAGCATCGGCTGAAGTTGCTTTTTGATGACGTCGATCTGGTTCTTCTCGAGCAGCTTGTCGAGGGAGCTGAGCGCTGCCGTCAGGGCCGCGCCGACGCCCGCCAGCCAGCCGAGGTTTCCAGGCCCAAGCCCGAGGTGGTGGCTGGACCAGAGCAGCACCGCGACCACCAGAAGCACCCAGGCGCTGACCCGAAACACCGTCGCCGAATCCGTCATTCCGCTTTGTGCCTCCGCGCTTTCCCGCGGCATCGACCATCCAGACACAGGTTTCCACCCGGCTCGTCTCACTTGCCGATCTGCACTCACCATCGTACGTGAACCATACCACTGCGCGCCCAACGCATGAATACAACTTTGGTCTGTACCGACTCCTACATCGCGTGCCGGCTGCAGTTGTCCAGGCGCTCATTAGCCGGTGTCGATTGAACCGACACCCTTTCCGGCGCCCCGGCGCGTCGTCCAGCGCGTGCTCGGGGCGTGCCCTTTCAGGGCCAGACCAGCGTGATCACCCCCCCTTGGGGTGCCATGACTGGCATCACCACCCTGCCCGAGGACGGCGATTTGCTCATCGGCGGCTGCGCCAGCACCTGCACGAGACGGATACCAGCGGATAGGCGCCGCCCCGCTGCTGCTCAGTCGTTCAAGGATGGCGTGCAACCACCTCGTCTTGGGGATTGCGCAGCTCGCCTGGGTCGCCAGCATTACGCCAGATGTTCTGTGTCGTCCATGCAAGTTGTCCGCGCGTGGGGTTAGCTGCGGCTGCGCCGGAGACGACTGTTACAGCCTGTCCAGGCCCCAGCAACGTTCCGGCGGGGAAGGTGAATCGTTGATTTCCCTGCGTGCTGACAAGCTGCCAGCCTGAAAGATCCACTTGGACAGCTCCACCATTTTCCACGCGCGCGGTTTCGGCAACGAGATCGACCAACAGTACGAGCGCAGGAGCGGGTGGTTGTGGCATGGGCGCTGGCGAAACGCCATTCGGCTCGAACCACACAGGCGCTGTCCATACCCGGTCGCCCTGCGTAACATCATCATGCTGTTGGGTGATGCGCAGAAAGACGTACTGATCTCCGCCCTCATAGCGCAACCCGGTGATCGTGAGCGATCCATCGCCATCGCGGGTTCCGGTTCGGACGATGTTCGCGTCGTCGTTCCCGCCGATCTGATCGGAAAACACCTCTACAAGGTAAGTGGGACCAGGCTCATCTGGGTCTCTGACATCGATCGTGATCTGGATTTCCGCTCCAACCGGCGGTACAGTCGTGCCCGTCACCCTGGTGCCGATCAGGTGGCCGCCGATTCGCGCAATGATACGCAGGTTGCGATCCTCACTTGCATACACGTGCCGGGCGCGGAGCGCGGCCATGATGGCAGGTTTGGTCAGCGCCGCGGCAATGACGCCCGTTCGGGTCTCGGCGGCGCTGCCCCAATTAGGCCGGTGGTTATCCTGATCGGCCGTCGGTCCCACGTGAAGACCAAGGTTCAAATAGCGGCGATACTCGCTCTCAGCGGGGCGGCCAGGCGGTCCATCGTCGTGAGACGGTCCGTTAATGATGTTGATGAGCTCAGCACGGGCATCGAGGGCGGTGCGCCAACCATCGAAAGATGCGAAGTCATCGAGACCATATTCGCGGTCGTTCGGACTGCCAGAGGTTGCCGGGTGATTGAGAAGGACCAGAGCCTGTTGACCGGTTGTATCTGGATTGGCCGGAATCCAGGTATTCAAAAGGAGGTCCCAAGCGCCGTTCGGAACTTGGGCCTCGTCAATGACGCTCGTGACTTCAAAGACGTTGCCGTGATTGCCGCTGCTGATGGAGGAGAACTCCTGTCCAAAGATCGCAACGAAGCGTCCGTCCTGGGTGAAACGGCCGGCCGTCTGAATCAATGACGCAGCTTATGTGCCGTTATAGAGGCTGTGATCGTTTGCGATACGGCCTGCCTGATCGTGATTGTGCTCTGTGATCGCAAGGAAATCGAGGCGCGCAACGTCTCGCGCATGCCTGTACGCCTCTTCCGGTGTCCCGGTTCCATCACTGTAGGAAGTGTGACTATGCAGGTTTCCAAAGAAGACCTGGAGTTCCTGAGCTGACGCGCCACCGCTCTCACCAAGCAGGAGAAGAAACCAGATGCAGTAGCGAGGCACCTTCCATCTCACGTCGCTGCGACGGGAAGCCTGCGGGAACGGAGTCAGCATACGGAATGACCCTCTAAGAAGTGTAGCGGAGTTCGTTCGGCATCTGCGTGAGCATAGACCTCTCCATGAAATGCCGTAAAGCAAACCAAGTGCATCAGATCTACCTCGGCGGCGCAAGATGCAGCGGGACGTGTCGATTACGCCGTTGCGATTTGGCGGGGTTGCTACCTGCTCTGCGCCGACGATGCCCGAGCGTGGCCGGCAGTCTCCAGCCATGTGTTTCAGCACCCACCCCGCCACGCAGAGGTCTTTTCCCGTTGCGCGGCGTCACGATGCACCCAGCTTGCGAGATCGGGGCATTTCTCCCGTCACTCCCGCCGCACTCGTTATCTTCGTAGTCGCCCGCGACGATCATCTCATCCGGCAGGCCTCAGTTGAGCGCATCAGGGTCGTCTGCGGCGTGCTCCATGCGCCAGGAGACAAGGGCCAGGCTCGGCTCGGGGATTTCCAACTGGCAAGAGTACCGCACAACCATGCGCTCAGATATATGACACTCGGTATAGTTACCCTCCGACTCTGTCGGATGAGCTCTGTCCTGGGGCGGACAAGGGAAGCGTTGGTGCACCTGGACAAGATCGCGGAGCAGCGCATTGTTGACCGCGACACCAAGTACATTCCTGGCGCACTATCACTCCGAGCGCAATCACCCAAGCTTGGGAATCGACTGATGCGGCTGGGGCCTACGGCTTTGCCGGCCGGCGCGTCAGTTTGTCGACGTCAGCGACTCGGTGGAACGCTGAGCTTCTACTACCGAGTGGCTCCGTAGCCGTCCAGCGAGGTACTTCGACAGTACGCCCCGGTGTGAGTCCGAGCGGTGCCTGGGTTCCAAAGATGCACAATCCGTAACTAATCTGTATGTTCGTGCATGGCATGATTCAGTCTGTGCAACTCCGGCTTCACGATAAGCAGAGGCGCGCCGCAGCGAAAACTGCCAAATTGTGAGATTTGAACGTGATCACTGACAGCCAACGCGTGAGACGCCTAACAGCCCGAGGAGGGAGGGATCAGGATGTGAGGGCGCACTACGACTGGCAAGAGCCTCGACGGATCGGCAAAACGGCCACGGTTGTACTTGAAGACGTCTGGGTCGAACAGGAAAGGCAGCAGTTAGGCGTTGCACCGAACGCGTTTGCAAGGAGTTTGCCATGAGGATCGACCTCATCCGCTAGAACTGACTTTCGTCAGCTTCTGCGTTTGTAGCTCGATCGGCAGACGACGCCGACCGGCGTGCATCCCCCTTTCGACGTGCCTTCCTCTGCATGGGATTCCCTCGGGCGGGAGGTCAAGGATCAGACCTCGCCAGACCATTCTCTCAGAGTGCATCGGGCTTTCTAGTCAGAGATGAGCAAGAATTCGAGGAGGAGGTGGCGCACGTCGTTCCCGAGCGCTTTGGTCGATGGGGCCATAGGCCGAGAGGCCCTCCGACCGACGTTGGCTACAGAGCGAGGCTGCGCTCTCGGTCTGAACTCCGGTCAGCGCGCCTGCGTCTCTGGCTCAGTAACACCCTTCGTCGCAGCTGCGACGCAGCGAGCAGTAATCTCGCGAACGAGATAGTCGGAGTCCGTCACCGGCAGCACGCGAAAGGCTGTCGCGTCCTCCTGATTGTAGCGGTACGTTGCCCCCATGTAGACGCGCTCGTACGGCCCAGTTACGTTCACCACCCAATCGCCCGCGTTGCCGACGGTGTCGATCAACCCGAACGGACTGCGCTGGTCGAGGTAGGTGTCGACGGGTTTGAGCGCCGGAGAAGGTTCGCCCTTATTGGGCAGGCCAGGCACGTTCGCGCGGGTTTCATCGAACTGATTGCCCCACGGGTAGACTCGCCCGTCAACGCCTCGTACTGCGAGCTCCCATTCGAGGTCGGTAGGCAGGCGCATGTTCCGGCTCTTGCAGTAGAGCTCGGCCTCATGCCTGGTCATCGGCGCCGGACACGTCTCGCAGGGCAGGTCGCCCAATCCCTCGACGAGATCGCCCGGCGCCGCGACGCGCGGCGAGGTTGCGGCCTCGATCGCGCCGAAGATCCTCCCGAGGTCTCTGTTGAGCGTGCGGAGCTGACCGAGTCCCACCGCATCGACCGCCGAGCTCCGTTGTCGCCATGTGAGCACGAAGGAGTTCTCCCGGTCCAGCTGCTTGCTCTGTAGCAGGGCGTCAGAGACGGTCAGATACTCCGCGACGGTCGGCGGCCTCACATCGATCCAGAACGGTGCCGTGCTCGTCCGCGGCTCGAGCTCGCGCCCGTGGAACCAGGCCGTCGCCGGCACGAACGCCATGTTCGGACGCGCTCTGATTTCTTGTGAGGGCGGCAGCGCCAGGTTCAACGACTTGGTCGAGGGATCGAAACTGGGCTTGGGATTCAGGTGAAAGGCGAGCGCACGTGTTGCGAAATCGTCATACGTCGCCTCGATGCGCAGGATCACGTTTGACGCTGGCACCCACAGGCGGGTCCGATTGGTCGTCACGTTCTGGTCGGCGAACACCCGACTGCCGTTGCTCGCGGGATCCTCCTCGGTCGCGACCAGTCTGACATCGGTGGCAATGTCGCTCAGGCCCGCCAGGTCGATCTCTACGAGCACATGACTCTGGTATAACCAGCCGAGTGCGACCAGGACGACGGCGACGATGGCGCCGGTTGCGAGCAGGACGTTACGCACGATGGCCACGGTGCGCTCGCGGCGGCGTTCCGTCGTTGTACGGCCGCGGTTCAGCCGCAGGCCGAGGCCGTTCATGCGATAGCTGACACTCTGACCGCGCAACACGCCGTCGCCGTCGAGCTGCTCGGCGACCTCGGCGAACGTCTTCGCAAGGTCGATCGATCGGCTTCGCTCTGAGAGCTTGTTGGCGATCGCCAGGCTGAGTCGGCTCGCCCGCTCGCCTGTGAGTGCGATCGCTTTCTCCTCCGCGGCGGATCCGTAGACCACGAGACGCGGCGCGTGCGAGAGAACGAAAACGGGATCGAAGGCCGCGGCGTGGCAGCAGTCGAGAATGAGGATAGTCCGGTCGGCGGCAGCAGCCGGGACGAGCCGAGCGAGCAGATCCCGGCTCTCCTCGACGACTGAGCCGGCAGCAGAACGCGTGGAGGCTTTTGGACCGATCGGACCGAGCCAAGCGTGTCCGTAGGCGTAGACGAGGTGGAGGCCGGCGTCTCTGGGCTCGGCGGGGGCGCTGCCATCCAGCGCCACAAAATCTCCGTCTTCCGCAAGAAACGGTGCGAATGCCGCGCGAACGATCTCGGCGACCGCCGCGGGAGCGGGAAGAACGTCCAGCGCGAGCTCAGGCTGGCGGGTCGCCGTCGAGCGCGACGAAGGTGACGCGCCCGAGCTTGTCCATTGTCACCAGCTGAAGAAATCGCGGAGCGACGCCTCGCCCGGCCCTTGGTGCGCAACCGTGGCCGGCAGATTGGCGACGAGTTTCTGCACGATCACCGGGGTAGCGGCGCCCAGATGAAAGCAGAGCAGCGCCGATGCCGCACCCTGGATGTAGAGGAGAGGCATGACCCCGCCCAGGAGGATCATCCCCGCCGTCGTGATCCAGTACGTCGGTCTGATCTTATACTTCGCGAGCGCGCCGGGCTTTCGCGACAACGCGTACCAGTGCAGCAACTCGGCGGCCGCGCCGCCGGACAAAGCAACCGCGATCTGCGCCAGCAGCGTTTCCAAGATCATTGCGCTTCCTCCTCGTTCTCCTGAACAAGTCGACTCCAGCGACGTCTTGGCGGCCCGTCATGCTGGCCCTGAACATCGCCTATGCGTACCACACAGGGCCCGCATGGCTTGTCCGCCACGCACATCCCCTGGCGTCGGGTTCTCTGATGGAGAACAACATCATACTCACCCAGGAGCGCCGGTGGGGATGCTGATGGCCCACGAAAAAGTAGCATGCCGTCCTGGACTCGACCTGCTGCAGGCACATGACGCTACTGTAGCCCACGCGGTGCCGCTGGCCGACCATCGAAGCGACGGAGTCCCGAACGTGCCGGCAATGACGGCTGACGTCGGGGCCTAGGGAAAGCGCCATAGGCCGCGTGATGTCGTCCGCCGGGAGACGAGCGGCCGTGCGGCGAGTGGCCGCCAGCCTGCCGGGGAGAGCCTCTGCCTGTGCCGCCTATGCCGGGGTGGCATTGAGGGTTCGAGAGTTAAGCGAGTCCTGCGAAAACTCCCGATCGTGAGCCGCTGAGCACATGGAGCGACCATTCTCGGTCCGCGCTGGCATAATGACAGCGCTCTATCGGATAACCAGCACAGGGATCACCAGGTCTGGATGAGCGCAGGCGTCGACGACACCGATCAGGCGCTCCGTCTGGCTGCCTTCAACGCGGTGCGGCTGCTGACACAAGTGCGTAACGACCTGACGGGGCAGGATCTCCGTGCAGGGTTCGAGTTTCGTGGCCAGCGTTTTCCACTGATCAATCCCCAGCGCGGGATCTTCAAGCCGCGACAGATGCAGCACCTGCTGTCGATCAGGACCGTCTTCCCACGTTCCGGCGCACGAGTCTGGTACGACGATCAGAGAGACGTTCACCGGCAGATCTACGACGGTGACGAGGCCGTCGACTATGCCTTCATGGGCGACAATCCCAATGCAGCGGACAACCGGTGGCTTCGCGACGCCATGGAGAACAGGGTGCCGGTCATCTACTTTCTGGGCGTAGCCCCTGGGCGCTACCAGGCACTCATCCCGGCGTTCATCGTGGGGTGGGACTCGAGAGCGCTGAAGGCAAGCGTCGCTTTCGGCCTGCCGGCACAGGACGAACTCACCCCCCCGAAAAGCGGGACGCAGCGACGCTACGCCCTGCGGGAGGTCAAGCACAGGATCCACCAGGCCTCGTTCCGTGAGGCGGTCATCACGGCATACAGCGGACGATGTGCGCTCTCGGGATTGCCCGAACCTTTGCTGCTGGACGCGGCGCACATCGTTTCTGACAAGGACGAGCGGCTCGGACAGCCCGTCGTGCCGAACGGACTCCCGCTTTCCAAGATCCACCACGCGGCGTTCGATGCCCATCTGATCGGCATCGATCCGGACTTCCGGATCCATGTCTCGAAGCGCCTCTTGAGCCGCAGGGACGGTCCGCTGCTGGAGACCCTCAAGCGGTTGGACCTCGAGAGGCTGCACCTGCCCGTGAGGGAAAAGGATTGGCCTGACCGGGACAGGCTCGCGATCAGGTACGAGATCTTCAAGGCGGCGCGGTAGGGGCAGAGGGCATACCAGCGCCTGGGGGAAACGATGGCTCGCAAGCCGGACCAACTCGCCAGCCAGATCGAGGCGCTGCGGCGCTACCTTCGAACTGCCCGCGCGAACTACAAGCGAGTCTACAGCGAGCTGTCCGAAACCCATCGAAAGGGACGAGTCTGCCCCTTCGAACAGCAGCTTCGCTGCCGGCGGTTCGAGGAAGCCTCCCGCTTACTGAAGCTGCGGAGATGTGTCTTTATGAACTCCGCAACCAGCCCGCTCTGTCACTCTCTCCACTTCAGCTCTACAATGAGATCCGCGTGAGCGTTACCCGGTTGATCTCTGCGTGAAATCAGCGTTACCAACATAGCCCTTGGCGGAGACCTTGATGAATCAGGCTAACGCGGTTGGCGAAAAGCCGACTAAGTGGGGACCGCTGCCGTCCTTTCTGTGGTTTCTCGTCCCGTTCCTTGTCTTCGCTTGGGTTGCCACTCTCGTTCAGCCACCAGCGGTGTGGCTCGCTATCGGCCTAGGCGTTGGAACGCTTCTGGCATCGTGGCTTAGTGCAGACTTGGACGGAAAACAGCTGATGCCGGAGATCAGCCGAGAGGCGCTGAAGCGGTTAGCTGAGAAGGACTTGCTTGAAAAGCTCACACAATACGTTGAGGGAAAGGTTAAGAGATACTGGCTCCTTTTCGGGGTTAACGGCGGGGCGTTCCTTGTCGCGAAGTTTCTTCACGAAGAAAGCGGATTTGGCGGGCAGCTCACGGAGAGAGAAGTTGCCTTGGGGGCGACGCTGTTTACCCTGGTCATGACTATTGACATCTGGCTCTGGGGTTGGCAGATGCGGAGGCCAGTGCTTGCAGGGAAGCATGCGTTCACCCCACCCGGCCGCGCCATCGTTCTCTTGATCGGAGGCCTGCTGATGTCAGGGTGGATTCTGGCGGCATTGCCGCAATCACGTTGCTAGCATACCGTGGCTTGACGAAGCAGCGAAATCAGGTGCTGCCGAGTACGCGCGAGGTGCGCTGCCGCCGTTCGTAGACACGTCGCTCCGCCGCGCACTGCCAGCGCAGCCGTGGTTTCCAGAATGATCCGTTCAGCCTCCCGTGCGAGCGAGCGAAGCCTGCACGCACCGGGCGCAGAACCGCTTACCTGAATGGTCAAAGCTCGTTTGAGCGACAACCATCCGGTGAAGCGACTGTAAGCTTCGAAGAGCCCCGGTCGAGTGCCTTTGGATCACGAGCACCGACAGTCTGCTTTGCGGCACGCCTCCCGACTTCTGCGCTTGGGGCGAACGACGAATTCGGAGAAAGGCCGGCTTCTCTAACCGCGACGGGCACGTGTGGGTCGCTATGCAAAGCTCTCCATAGCGGCCCCTATGTGCAGGTTGAAACTATGCGGTTGCTGCTGGCGTCGAAGTCGACGACTTTAACCCGGGAGCCAGAGGGTCCGTCAGCCAGTTTCTCGGCAGGCACACGCACTTGGGACACGACCAGACGGTTGCCCAGCCGCACAGTGGGATCTTGCGCGAGGATCGTAAGCTTCTGAGTATTGGCGGCGGCCTCCACCATCGATACCTCCCGCGCTGTGGTCACATGCCCATCCGATGTCAAGGCCTTCGCGCGCCCGCGAGGAGAAGGGTGGCTTGGACAGGCTCAGAGAACGGCCACGGAGGCTTCATACGCCAGCCGCGGGGTAGGGAAAGCCAGCGGGCCTGGGTAGCGCGGGGTCAACATGCTTCCGGAGACCGGCATCACACACCGCGTACCCCCAGTTGATCAACTGCTCCTGCAGCTGACCGGGCAAACGTTTGAGACGGGTCGGAGTGGCAGCCAGGGCCAGCGTGCGCGGGTGCGGGCAAGGGAGCGCATCCGGCAGCTCATAGTCCGCGATGTTCGTGCGGATGCCCCAATAAGTGCCCTTGCGAGTCCCTTGCTTGTAGGCCTGGATGACTTGGCGTTTGCGCAGACTCCGGACTTGGTTATCAATGACGTTAAGGACCCGGTACGCATGTCGAGCCCAGTCTTCCTTGGGTTCCTCCTCAGGCTGCATCTGCCCGCCCGCGTCACTGACCAGGATGGTCTCGTACCGCTTCCAGGCAGTTTCGAGTCCCAGATTGTCGTACACGCCGCCGTCGGACAGGACAACGCGAGAAGTGTATGGCTCCCGCTGAAGATCCGCACCGCTGCCGGGCGTGAAGGAGTTCGGATCAAGCTCGAGCGTGCACGGCGACAGCACCGGCGGAAACGCGGAAGACGCCGCGACCGCAGTGGCGAGTGGAACAGAAGGGTCTTTGACTTCGCCCACGCGGTAGTCGCGCATGTACGGCTTCGAAAAACGCCACAAGACTCCCGATTGCACATTCGTGGCGTTGATCACGAACCGGGGCGTCTCGGGCAGCGCTTGAAGTGTCGCCTTCCCGAACAGGTGCTTGCGGTAGGCTGTCTGCACCTTCTCGTTGACGGTACCCGGCAGCAGCAGGCCTCCTATGACGGCAGACGCGTCGATGGTCTCATCCGCTAGCCGGCGAACGGGTTTGACCACCTTGTCTTCGAACCGTGCTCGCTCGAAGGCACCGCCTGTTCTGAGATCTGGCCAAGCCAGTGCGAGCACGCCTGCAGCAATTGAGCCCCCCGACACGCTTGAGATGCGAGCGAGCTTGCCTAGCAGCCCCGCCTCGCTCAGCCGCCAAAGCGATCCAGAATGAAACAACATTGCGCGATAGCCGCCCCCTGACAGGCATAGGGCGACGCCAGCCTCCGGTCGCGAGCTCTCAGTCTCGCCGGGAAGATAGCGGACAGGTTCAACGGCACTCGTGCGCGCGTCGTTCGGAGTTGAGGATTCGGCCATCGTACGTACACCTCCATTCCAACGTTCGGTAGAAGCATCCCAACGTCGCTACGGCCCTCCGCTGCGTAGACCCGCGGTTCCGGGGTGTTCGTGCTGCGCGACGCTGTGGATACTGCACCCACCGTTGCGCCACTGAATGGCACTGGTGAGCTTACAGATAGCATGCGGATCTCACACGCGCTCGTGATGCCGTCTCAGGGGGCGCTCCCAGGCTGTTCGGGCATCCGGTGATCCGGTCAGGAGAATACCCCTCCACAACCGGGACGTGTATAGACCTTCTGTCATATTCCCTAACGGTGCTCGCCAGCCGTATGCTCGCGAGGGCTCGAGGAGGACGCTGTGACTCTCGCTAGGACACGGTGGTGCCCTGCACACCTGAGATTCCGTGACCTGGTTCGGCCCCTCCTACCGTCCGGTGCGCCAGCTGCCTGTCCTCCTCCTCTAGTGTGGCGGCCAAATCTCACACTTTGATAGGTTTGATTTCTCTGCTGCGCTGGCCTAGGAAGGGGATATGGTTGTCGCATCGGAGGGCGACATCATGAGCGGCGTTGCGCGTGAACAAGGCGATCCAGGGCGAGGGAGGATACGGGTGCTGATCGCCGTCGAGGTGAAGCTCTACCGCGAAGGGCTCGCCACGCTGCTGGCGCAGCAGCCGGGGATCGACTTGGTCGGAACGGCGACCAACGTTCCGGGTGTGGTCGAGAGCGCGCAGGCGCTGCGCCCGGCTGTGATTCTGCTGGATGCGGGATTCCCCGACAGTCTGCCCGCAGTACGAACCCTGTTCGAAGTGGTACCGGCGGCGAAGGTGGTCGCGCTTGCTCTCGCGGAATCCGACCCCGAGGTGATTTCCTACGCCCAAGCTGGCATGTCCGGATACGTCACGCGCAACGGCTCGCTCGAACAGCTAGTCGAGACGATCCGCAGCGTCGCCAACGGCGAGTTTCTGTGCTCCCCTCGTGTGGCGGCAGCCCTGCTTCGCAGGATCGCGATGATTCCTTTGTCGGGTGTGCAACGGCTAGGGATGCTCACGCAACGCGAACTGGAGATCACCGGCCTGATCGGCGACGGGCTGTCGAACAAGGAGATCGCGAACCGCCTCACGATCGAAGTTTCCACCGTCAAGAATCACGTCCATCACGTCCTCGAAAAACTGCACGTTGCGCGGCGCAGCCAGATCGCCGCCCGCCTGCGCGACTCGACCGCGATGCACCGCCCGCACTGGGCCCCGCTGGCGCGAGGGATCTAGTTCTTTCGATTCATTCGCACGCTTGTGGCACAAGCACTTGCGTCACGGAGGCAAGGGCTCGCCCAGCCACGCGGGGGGCGGGATCTGGATCCCCGATCGATCCTCTTCCAGCCCGAAGATGCATTCCCTTCGCTGGCCAATCCTGTCAACTTGCCTCATGCGTGGCGAGAACAGGCCATCCGAAGCTGTGATTCGAGTGTTGCTGGTCAAGCTCCCAGGCCTGATCGATGCGCTCATGAGGCAAGCAGTAGAGGCAGAGCCCGACATGACGGTCGTAGCGCAAGATTGCCGCCCCGAAGGGGTCGGCTTGCCCGTATCGACGGATGAGATCGATGTGATCGTGACGGAGATCGGCAAAGCGGGATCGCTGAGGCTCGAGGCGCTTGCCGCGCCTTTGGCGAGGCAGCTCCCGATACTCGGAATCAGCGCCGACGGCAGTAGCGTGGAGCTCTACGACGTCCACGTCGTGCAGGAGATCTCCCAGCAGCAGATCGTGGAAATCATCCGAAACGTCGCGCAACGGAAGGCTCGAGGCTTGGGGTAATTCCCAGGCATCACAACCCGGTCCGGAGAGAACAGAGGCAGAATATGGCGGCAAACGCGGCGTCCCCATTCGTCGATGTGCTGAGCTTTACCCGCGAGGCACCGGAGCCCCCCCTGCAGCCGGTGCCCGAGATCGGCCGGTCACAAACGGCAAGCCCGTTCCTGTCGCTGTACGAGCTGGACGACGGCGAAACCGACGATCCGCAGAGCGAGGCTTTGGTCGCGACGCTCGCCGAGTTCGACGACGAGGAGTTCGATGAAGCGCTGTTCGAAATGCTCGCGGAAGCGTCTGCGCTGGTCGACGACCGTTACAGCTACGAGGCCGCGGATCCGGAGCGCCGCCAGATAGACGGCGCACGCCTGCTCGACGCCCACTTTGCCCCGCTCATCGGCGAGACCGAGGCGTTTCTGGAAAGGCTAAGTGGACACCTCGCGCAGAACGGCCACCTTGGTCCGTCCGCAGCGGATATCGACGGCTTCGTCGAGGAGTACGTTCCGGCCGGAATGCTGAGCCCGAGCTTCGAGAACTTTTTCGGCAAGTGGGCGAAGAAGATCGGGAACGTCGCGAAGAAGGCGGCGTCGCTCGCGCTCCCAGGGGGGTTGATACTCGGCAAGCTCAAGCCGCTTATCAAGCCGCTGATCCGGAAAGTGATCAAGACGGCGATCGGTAGGCTGCCGCCGAAGTACCAGCCGCTGGCGAAGATGCTCGCCAAGCGGCTGCCGATGCTCGGCGAAGTGAACGGTCGTGACGACATGGAAGGTCTCGAACCCAGCGACTCTGCCGACGCATCGTCGGGAATCTCCGGGATCCAGCAGGAATTCAACCAGCAGATCGCGTATCTCCTTCACGCCGGCGATACCGTTGAGGAGGAGCTGGGGGTGGCGCGTTACGGCGTCGGCGCCGGCGCACGCGCCGACAACGCGATACCCGAGCTGGATCAGGCGCGCGCGCAGTTCGTGGCTAACCTCTCGCAGCTGACGGAAGCGGAGAACCTGGCTCCGCACGTAGAGAGGTTCATCCCTGCGATCCTTCCGGCGCTCAAGCTGGGAATCAAGATCGTCGGCCGGCAGAGGGTCGTCAAGTTTCTTGCCGGCCTGCTCGCGAAGCTAATCCAGAAGTTCGTCGGGCCGCAGAATGCACCCGCGCTATCGCAGGCGATGGTGGACGTCGGACTGCGGCTGATCAGTCTCGAGGCGACCGACCAGGACGAATCGGAAGCGGCGTTCAACGCGCTGGCCGCGACAGTCGAGGACAGCGTGCGCAGGGTCAGCGCGCTGCCCGAGTACGTGCTGGACGACGACGAGTTGTTCGAGGCGGCGGCGCTCGAAGCGGTGGAAGACGCCGCGGCGACGAACCTGCCACCCGTGCTTCCCGAGAAGGTGTACCGGGCGCGACCCGACCTGCGGCCGGCGGGGCGAATCAAGGGTACCTGGATCGTGATGCCGCTGCGCGGCTGCAAGCGGTATAAGAAGTTCAGCAGGGTGAGGAAAGCGACGATCACGCCGCAGATGGCCGAGGCGGTGAAGTCGTACGGCGACACGCCGTTGTCCGAGATTTTGCAGGACCAGTACGAACTGCAGCCGGGTGCGGACGTCGAGGCGCAGATACACCTGTACGAGAGTCTTCCCGGCACGCTGGTGTCGGACATCAGCCGGCTGGAGACCGCGACTCCCGGACTCGGGTCGGTCGAGCCTGCGGCTTACAGCCAGATGCACCCGCTGACTCCAGAAGCAGCTGGTTTGCTGCTCGGCGAACCGGGCCTGGGACGCAGCGTCGCGCCTCAGTTCCTCGCGGAGAACCGCACGACGGACGAAGCGCAGCGCTTCTATTACCTCGAGATTCCCGGCGTGCGCCGCGTCACTCACCCGGGCGGCGCACAGCGCGCGGCTGCGCGGCGATCTGGCAGAACCCGACTGGTGTTCGATTTCCCGCAAGGCGAAGTCAGGGTGCTGCTGTACCTGAGCGAGGTGCGTGCGCAGGCGGTGGCGGGGCAGCTCAGGCAGGGCGTGAGCGCAGCGACGCTGAGGCTGTTCAGGAGAATCCTCGAAGTGCGGGTCAGGCGTGCCCTCGAAGGCAGCAGTCCCGGCGCGCTCAAAATCATCCACGGCGCGGTGCTGCCGAAACCGGGAAAGGGCCCGGTTCTGGATCGGCTGCCCGGTGTAGTGCGCAAATGGCTCGCGGGTCGCCTCACAGCTTGGCTGGTCAAAGGCATTGCCGGCAGTCTCAAGCAGCATTCGCAGGCTTTCATCGAAGCGGCACAGAAACCCGCAGACGGCGTCACACTCGTCCTCACGCTGCGCAACATGCCCGGACTGTCCGAAATGCGGGAGGCATTGAAGGGCAAGCCGCTCCCGCTGGCTGCACTGGCGGGCCTGGGCGGTGCGCCCGACCTGCACGTCACAGTGAGGGCCGGCCATGCCTGAGCGTGACGAGCTGACGATCGTTCGCGCGCAGATTGCCCGCCAGGTGGCGCACTGGACCAAGGCCGCGGATCAGCTCCGGAATCTCGACGATCTGGCTTCGCCCGGTGCGTGGAACGCGCTCGAGCGCTATCTCGGCGTCGCGATTCGCAGCCGCCTGACGCAATCGGTTGAGCGCCTGCGCCGGCAGGGCGCCGCGTTGCGCGCGAGACTCGATGCCGCGGAATCGCAGATCGAGCTACGCAGTGTCCGCCAGCAGCAGCTCGCGTTCCGGTCGGGCTACCTGCGGACCGAAACCGTACTCGACTTCTATGCGGATGCGGTCAACACGCGCACCAGCCCCAAAGTTGCTGCGACGCTGCGCGCCTGCGACTCGCTTGCGTTGCGCAGCATGAGCCAGTTGCTCGATCCGCTCGGCAAGTCGGTGCCGGCGATCCTTACCTATATCGACAAGGGGCTGGGCGCTTCGATCCTCAAAACCGGCTTGAGATTGTGGGACGGACGCACCGAGAGCCCGGCCGCGGTCATCAAGATCGTGCGTCACGCGCTCGTGAAGGCGCCGACCAGCCTGATTCACGAGACCGGCCATCAGGTCGCGCACATCACCGGCTGGAACGAGGAACTCGCCGCGGCGCTCGAGCGCGGCCTCGCGGATTCACCTGGCGGGATCGCCGCGCTGTGGTCAGCGTGGGCGTCGGAAGTGGCGGCAGACTGCTTTGCCTTCGTCAACACCGGCTACGCCGCTGTTGCGGGACTTCACGATGTGCTCGCCGGTGACGACGCCACGGTCTTCAGGCACGTCGAGGGCGATCCGCATCCGATCGGCTACATCCGGATTCTCCTCGGGGTGGAAATGTGCCGCCGCCACTACGGCGAGGGACCCTGGGACGAGCTGGCGCAGGCGTGGGTGCTGCAATACCCGCTGGAGGGGGCGAAGGGCGAGGTTGCAAACTTGATGCGATTGTCGCTTCCGTTGCTTCCGCGCGTCGTGGAGATTGCACTCGCTTCTCCGATGGAGGCGTTCGGCGGCCGCACGCTCGCGGAGATCGTCAATCCTGAGCGGGTGAGCCCGGCGACCTTGGACAAGCTCGAGCAGCGCCTGGGCGAGGCGCTCTACACGTCGAGCCACTGGGTCTGGACCGAGGCGCTGCGGCTGGTGGCGATCACCGGACTGCGGATCGCCACCGCGCAGGAGCGCAAGGAAGAGATCCCGAAACACCGGGAGGACTGGATGTTAAGACTGGGCGGTGTATTGCAAGCCGCCTGAGTCGCGAACGCGGAGGGGATGAGATGGCCGGTGTTTACCCCGAAAAGGGCGGTGACAGACCAGGCGATGGCGATGCCGCGACGAGACAAGTCATCGACCTGCTCACCGCGATCCTAGAGGAACTCAGGAAGCAGGTGAAGAGCCAATCGCCGCAGCCCCTGGAAGGCCCGGCCAAGGACGCCGCGGACAAGTTCGCGGAGATCCATCTCAGACTCGGCCGGATATCCCCGGCATAGCCAAGCACAGACGTCCCAAGGAGAGAAAGATGTTCAGGAAACTTGTCAGTCCCCCCGCCGCGCCGCCCGCGGGCGGAAGCGCCGCCGACCTCGTGAGGCTGCGCCCTTCGGAGTTGATCGCCTTGCTCGAGCTGGCGTGGAACAAGAGGATGGATGTCTCCAGCGTCCCATTGGGTAGACCGGACCACAGAAGCAATCTGCCTGGGTTGGATGACAGGCTGGTGACGCCTTTGGCCACTCAGCTACCGCCCTCTTTCCCGGCCACGCCGCCCACGCCGACGACTCCGTCAGCCGCTTCCTTCGTCGCTTTCATTCTAAAGCCCCCCGCGGGAACGACCGCGGCGACCGCTAGCGTGACCGGCTGGCTATGGGATCATCTGATCTACGCGTACATGATCGAGAACACCCGCATCTACGAGATTTTTCGCCGCATGCTGCACGAGTTCCTGCACGGCGAGAAGCTAGGTGCGCCGAGCGATAACACGCAGATCTGGCTGCGCAACACCGAGGAGCTTTTCTACCGGGACGGATCGCCGTTCTTCATCCCCCCGGTCGCCAGCTATGTTCGCCCGGATCTGCGCGCCTCCAGGCGCAACGCGTACTTCCGGATGTTCGGGATGGACCTGAACCACGGCAACGACGACAACTCTCCGTACGCCTACATCAAGGCTGAGGCAGCCAACAGGGAGTTCGTCCCGACCTTCGAGGAGTTCCTGCGCGAGGTCTGGGTCGGTATCGTCAACGTCACGGCCATCAGCGGACCCCGGCCCACGGACGAAGGCAAGATCTTCGATCTCACGCAGAAGCTGAAACACATGCTGACCACGCGCAGAGTGAACGGCAATCTTTCCCGCGAGGAGTTCGCGTTCGTCTCGATGATGTCGTGGTTTCACCTGACCGTCGAGAGCAACAATCTGCCGATCATCGAGGATCTCAGGGCGCAGGCGACCAGCGCCGAGCAGAGGCTCTTCAAGATCGCCGAGCGCGTCGGGTTGCCCGCTCACGGGCTGTCGAAGAGCTATTTCGACATCGCCACCCCGATCTCGGAAGTCCTCACGCTCATAGAAACCGACGCGATCAACTCCGCAGGCGCGACGACCGCCTTTTTCACGCCCGGCCCGCTCAAGGAGAACATGAATACCATCATCACGCACTGGGCTGCAATCACCGGCCGTGACATGAAGGCTGGCAAGGTCGCGGTCGCCGCATGAACTGACCGGGGCGACGGGGATGCGATGCGCAGCAGCGAACGCCTGCCCGGGATCGCCGGGCGGGAACCCGAGTCACCCTTCCTCGACGAGCCGCTGTTCCCGGGCGAGGTCGCGCAGGAGGTCGACCGGCGCGCGGCGGCGTTGCTGAGAGAGAGCCCGTTCCAGAGCGACGCCTGGACGAGCTTCGAGCAGACGCTCGATGAAGGGGTCACCGAGTACGAAGGAAGTCCGCGCGGGCCGCAGATCCTCATCGTCGACGGCAGGGACGCCCCGGTGACTGACGGGGAGTACGCGTTCCACCAGGGAAGCGTCAGCGAAAGCCGCCGGCTCGATGCGAATGGACGCGCGTCCTACTTCAGGATCGACCCATCCCGTCCCTTCATGTTCGAGGTACGCGACCGCGCGTGCGCAATCCGCACCGGCGCATTCCTCGACCCGGACGATCCGAAGATCGAGTACGGCGGCACCTGGTTCGACTGGACGCTGGTGCGCGACGACAGGAACGCGGACAAGACCTTCTGGCCGTACTACCGGCAGGAGATGGACGACACCGCCCGGACAGCGGGAGAAGCCCTGGGTCGTGGCCGCGTCGAAAGATTCCTTCAGCATGAACATATCACCCGCCGGCCGATCCAGGTCGCCAAGCCCTTCCTCAGGCAGGCCGCCAAGGTCCGGATCCGCGCTACGCCCGCGCGGGTCCGCGTAGGTCCCTTCGTGCGCTACACCGATCACGAACGGGCGGTGATCTGGCTCGAGACCGTGACCCCGGTGATGGTACGCGTGCGATACATGAGATCGGCCGGGGGTGCGGAGTCGTCGCGTTACGCCTCGACGGTACGCGTGGGAGGCCGGCACTTCGCGGCCGTGGAGATCGACGGCCTGGAAGGAGAGACGTTCTACGACTACACAATCGAGCTGGCGCCGCTGCCCGCGACCGGCGCGATTCCAATCGCCCCGGAGGATTTCGCCGGCGTCTTCCCCAGGCTGACGGCATCGGTCGCCGCTTCGATGAAAAAGCAGCTCGCGGCGGCGTCGCTGGAGGAAAACGAGTGGCTCGGCTTCCGCACGCTGCGCCGCAGGTACGACAGGCAGTTGCGCTTTGCCACGGGCTCGTGCCGCTGGTACCCCGGCGACAGGAAGGAGGGGAGGGACTGGGGACCCGACATGCTGCACGGGTTGGGCGACTGGCTACGCACTACGCCAAAGGAGAAGTGGCCGTACTTTCTGTTCTTCAGTGGCGACCAGATCTACTCGGACGAGATCGGCGACGATCACGGCGAAATGCTGGTCAGGGGACGTTTCGCAGCGCGTGTTCCTAGGCCGGCAGATCCGGCCGCAGCCGTGCGCGACAAGCTCGTCGATGGCGCGTGGGCGGGTCGGTTTGCGCACCGCTATCGGGCCTACAAGGATCCGGACAGGAGATTCGTCGAACGGATCAACGACGCCCTCGGCAAGCTCGATGACATCCACAAGCGGCACCCGGACATCAAAGGAATCTACCGCGAATACCCCGAAGCCGACCCCAAAGAAAAACTGAAGTGGAGGCATCGGCTGCTGAAGAACAGGCGAGAGTTGAGCGGCGCGAAGAACGAGGCCGCGGACGAGAGGAAGGCCCGCGAGGCGGTCAACCTGCTGCCGACCGTGGACAACCTGGAGATCTCGAGCGAGCCCTTCCGCGCCTTCCTGCCGCACTGGAAGGCCGGCTTCGGCAAGCGGAACCCCATGGGCTACCGCTATCTCTCCCACAACTTCCTGCTCTGGGCGATCCCGGACTTCGAGCATCAGCTCCCCGCTCTCTCGGATTCCTCGGGAGCGATGGTCGTGCGCAAGCCCGACATCCGCGGGCATCCCTCGGCCGTCGGCGGTTTGCACGCGGCCGATTTCGCGGAGTACGCGTACCTCTACGAGCGCGCGTGGACCAGTTCACGCAGCGTGCGCGTACTCCTCGCGCAGGTCCCCACCTTCCTCATGTTCGACGACCACGAGCTGACCGACGACTGGAACTTCGACGTGTCGTGGGTGCGCATGCTGCACAACGAGAAAGACCACTACCGGATGTGGCCGAAGACGCTGACCGACGGGCTGGCCGCCTACTGGATGTACCAGGGCTGGTGCAACAAGGCCCCTTCGCAATGGAAGCGCGACGATCCGCGGGTCAAGGCGCTCGCAGACGCGCAGCGGGATGGCATCGACGCGCTGCCGCAGTTGCGCAAGCGCATCCACGGCGCCTGCTTCATGCCTCCGCCGCCGAAGGATCCGAACGCCGCCTACCAGACGGGATTGAGCCTGGAATGGCATTACAGGTTGCCGTTCGATCCGCCGTTCCTGGTCCCCGACTGCCGGTCTCGAAAGTTTCTTGTTCCGGCCGACGACAGGTTGAGGATCATCGACCACGAAGTCTTGGCGAAGGCGCCCAAGTCGCAGACCATCGACGACGGCCAACTCGCCTGGATGCGAGAGATCCTCGTCGAAAAGTGGCGAGACGGTCCGGTGGCGTTCATCGCGCCGTCGACGCCGCTGTTGTTGCAGAAAAAGGTAATGGCGTTCATGCAAATGCCCGAGGTCGCGGCGCGCGCATGGGCCGGGGGAGCCGATCTCGCGTCGCTGAGTGCGGTCGTGTTCGATTCTCCCAAACTGGGAATCGCCTCGGACGAGCAGATTCGCGTCTTCCGCAGAGCCAAGGACCTCGAGCATATGATCCGCGACAGGAGTTGGCGCGACCTGTGGGCGCTGGTCGACGCGATGCGCAAAGCGGGCAGTCCAGTGAAGACGCTGGTGCTGGTGTCGGGGGACGTGCATCACAACTACAGCATGACCGCCAACCTGCCCGGAGGCGGAAGGCCCGGGCCGGAAATGCTGCAGATCACCTGCTCCGGCCTGCAGACCGAGGTGCGCAAGGATTTCAAGACGAACCTTGCCGAGAAACTGAGCAGTTCCTCGTTCAACGTCGGCAGATACCGGCTGGTTCCCGGATTCACGTCGAAGTCAGACACCGGCGCGCCCGACCTAGCGCTGTTCCAGAACGCCGTCGCGCTCGTCGAGGTCGCGATCGGCGGCGAGGTGGACGTGCGGGTCGACTATCTCTCAGGCAGGGAAACGCATGCCTACCGGTACAGCTCGCGTCCCTCGTACATGGTCGGCAGCGAGCCTGCGAACTCGCCTTACGTCAAGCGCACGGGCTGAGCGGAGATGTTCTGCGGTTGGTGAAGGGCCTCAAAGACCCCGGCGCTGCGCCGGAAGGAGGGCCGTAGGTGCATACGAATGAAGATCATAGGACGCAATCACCCATCGGCGCGACGGTAGACCGCGGACACCCCTCCCCGTTCCTCGAAGAGCTGCAGTTTGCGGAGGAAGGGGACGCCTTGGCGGTCGTCGCCGATCGGGTCTGGCGGGAGTCTCCGTTAGGCGATCTCCAGGACATCCAGCGCCTGGACGAAGAGCTGACGGCTGAGAGTTACGACGAGACCGACGAGATCGAGGCAATCGAGGGCGAATGGGGCGAAGCAGAAGAAGAGGAACTTTCGGACGCTTTCGTGTCGAGCGAAGTCGGTGACCTCGAGACCGACGAGGAAGATCTCGTCTGCGAAGGCGAGATCTTCGATGCGGAGGCCTGGACAGGTTCGGACGAGCAGATAGCGTTTCGCGATCGGGTGCTGAACGCGCATATCGCCCGCAGCAGGAAGCGTCGCGGCGCACCGAAGCGGGATCTGTCTCGGGATGAGCTGGACTTCATCCCGGGGACCGACATCCAGACCGGGCGGGAAACCGCGCAAGCCGCAGGACGACTGCTCGCGGCGGCAAACGCTGACCTAGAGAAGGCCTGGCAGGCCGGCCACGTCGATGCGCTGCGGACGATCCGGCTGACGGTGAGCAGCGGTTATCGCAGCGCTCAGCGCCAAAGAGAGCTTTGGCTGGGTTACTTCGGGGACTACTACAACAGCACGCGAGCCGCTCGCGAAAAACTCGCAGACGGTCCTCACTTGGACCAAGCGGTCGAATACATGCTGAAGCCGTTGAAGTCGGGCGGATTCGGGCTGGGCGGAAGAATCGCGGCGCCCGGGTACAGCAACCATCAGAACGGAATCGCGATCGACTTTCTGCAGGAACGGAAAGAGGGCGACCGAATCAGGAATAAGAGCGGCGAAAAAGACCGGGACAGGTGGCGGAATAGTTGGTTCCACGGCTGGCTCAGAAAGCATGCGGCAACGTTCGGGTTCCAACCGATTCCGACCGAAGAGTGGCATTGGGAGTACCGCGGCGGGGCGGCAGCCGCGGCGCCTGGAGTTCACGACGTGGCCGGTCATGGCGCGACCAGGCCGGCGAGCGAACTGGTCCGCTTCGCCCAGCGAGTGCTGAACGCCACCGAGGGCGAGCGCCTGGCCGAGGACGGTGACCTTGGGCGGCTTACGCGCGGTGCTCTTGAGCGCTTTCGCGCGAAGTACGGGCTTGGCGCAGGCGATGTGCTCGATGCAAAGACCGAGCTCGCTCTTGCGCAACGGGCGCTCGAGGAGTTGGCTCAGGCGTCGATGTTTGCGCAAGCAGGCCGGCGCGACGCAAGAACCGACGCGGCGCTCACGGCCTTCAAGACTGCGCGGGGGCTCGGTTTCGACCCCACGCTGGACGCAGCTACTCGTCGCGCGTTGACCGACGCGCTCGCGCGTGCGGCGATTAGGCCTCGCGCAGCCGGGGAGACATTGCGCGCTGGGCCGCCGGCGACCAGCGCGCGCAGCGTCTCGAACTACCTAGGCGGAAAACTCTGGACCTTCACAGCGAAAACACTGCCCACCAGAGTTGCGGTGTTTTGTCCGAGAGCGGCACTTGCGCAGAGCGAGGTCGAAGTCCTGTTCTATGCCCACGGGTTGCTGGGTGGGTGCCCCCGGCCGAGGAGCATTCCCGACGGACTCGTCACCGACGCGCCCTTCAGGTTGGGACGAATCGTCGATGCCTCGAAGCGGGCCATCGTTCTCGTCGTGCCGTATCTCGACTGGGCGAATCCCGGCGGTGCTAGGGCTTTCGGCAAAGGGCGAGACCGGTGGCACGCGCTGGCCAAGCCGGAGAGTCTCAACAGGTTGGTCGCCGAAGTGCTTGCAGAGTTGGGGCGGGTGCAGGGGGCCGCCGCACCGTCGCTGCGCCGATTGATCATCGTCGGCCACTCCCGCGCCTACGACTTTCTGGAACCGCTCGCGTACTCGCATGCGGATGCGCAGATGCGGCAGGGCGCGCTGGCCAGACTGTCGCAGGTGTGGGCCTTCGATACCACGTATGCAGGTGTCGTGGCCAGATGGCTCAAGTGGCTGGATTCGAACCCGAGCCTTCGGGTCAGCCTGTTCTATGTGCCGGGTAGCAAGACGGGGACGATCGGCGACAAGTTCTACCGCGAAAGAGGACCGAGGCTGGCGGTAACCCACGCCACCGAAGGTCATTGCGCGATGCCCGCGAGGCGGTTGCCGGCCCTCCTGGAGCCGAAAGGGCGCCTTGACCAGGAAACCGACGACTTGCTTCTCCCGGATGGACTGGCGCGCGATCTCGAGAATGAAGCCCTGCCGGACTCTGCCGACGACGCAAGCGATGCGGAAGACGCCTACGACGACGGGATCGACGAGGCGTTCCAAGGGTCGGCCGATATTGATGGGGAGTCGCTCCAGGCGATCGGAGAAGAGGATTTCTCTACGGAGGAGCACTGGTCTGCAGAGACATTCGAAGCCGAGAGTGATCGGGACCATTTCCATGACGAGTCCGACGAAACCGAGGAGTCGTTCGAGGGAGGCCCTGTTCATGAGTCGGAGCCCTTCGGGCTTTCCGACGAATCGGCACGGGAAGAAGATCGCTTCCTCGACGAGCCGGAATTCGGCGAGACCGGCGCCGAGTCTGGCAGCAGTGAAGACGCCAACGGAGACGAGGCGGAGTTCGAGTTCGAGGACGAGGAGTCGGCGGAAGGTTTCGTCGAGGAAGAGGCTTCGGGCAAGAGTCCGCTTCCCGTTCCTCCGGAGAATCCCATCCCGTTTGCAGACGTTCCACCTGCCGGCAGCTACTGGCCTGTCAGAAGCTCCAGAAAGGTCGTGCGAACGGTTTCGTACATGTACCAGGCGCCGAGCGGCATCGTAGGCAAGGCTGGCCGGTTGTTCCTGGCTGGCCGCACCGGGACGCGCAACGGCAGGAAGGCGGCGCGCTGGCATGTCGGCATCGACCTCTTTGCCAACATCGGGGACGTGGTGGTGGCCTGCGAGGCCGGCAGGATCGTCGAGTTCGGGTTCTTCTACAAAGCGAAATCCGGTCAACGAACCTACAGGCTCCTCGTCGAGCACGATCACTCCGGAATCGTGGCGAACTACGGCGAAGTCACCAGCGACTCCCTGGCAAAGAGCGGACTGAGAATCGGGGTGCGGGTCGCGGCCGGCCAACCCATCGGATTCGTCAGCGACACGTCGATGCTGCACTTCGAGACTTACACGAGAGGGGCGAGGACGACTCACCGTTGGTGGAAAGAAAACAAAGTCCCGCCGCCGGAACTGCTGAACCCGACGAGGTATCTGCTTTTTCTCTGGGAGCACGGCCTGCCAGTATCGGGACAGGCGGGTGCGCAGCCGGGGGGCGCAGGGGCGAAGCCTGCGTCCGGCGCAGCGGAGTCGTCTGCGGATTCGGTGCGCTTCGCGCAGCGCGTGCTCAACGCCACTGAAGGCGAGCGGCTGGCCGACGACGGGCACCTCGGGAAACTCACGGGCGGCGCGCTCGAACGCTTCCGCTCGCGCTACGGATTGGGATCGGGCGGCGTGCTCGACGGCGCGACCGAGCTCGCTCTGGCGCAACGCGCCCTCGAGGAGATCGCGCAACAGTCGATGTTCCCGCGGTTCGGCGTGCTCGACGCAGCCACCGAGCAGGCATTGTCCGAATTCAAGGGGCAACGTGGGCTTGGCTTCCTGCCCGCACTGGACGCCGCCACTCGCGCGGCGATCACCGACGCCCTGGCTCGGCGCGCCGTTTCGTCCACGCCGCGTGCGCTGGCAACACCTGCCGGGACAGGTGCAGCGAGCGGCCTGCCGAAGCTGGGTGAGGGGACGGTGCCGCCATCTGAGACAGCTGCGTATCGAAAATTCCGTCTCACCACCTACCACGTTGTTGATCAGAACGATTTTCCGACAGGACCGGTGCGCGTGCCGATATTCGACGACCAGGGACGTAGACTCGCGGAAGGCAGCCCGGCGTTCTTCGCGCATCTCTCGCTGGAAGGCACGGCGCGGCTTACCGATGGGCGGCTGATCAACGTGACCGGAAAGACGGTGCGGGTGTCGCACGACGACTACGACGAGGTGTTGGCGTATCACACCCAGGCCTACGCCAAACGCGACAGCGAGCGCCGGGCAGAGGGCAAGGCGCCGACCTCCACTAGGTACTCGGGAGTCATCGTCGAGAACGGCCGGGTCATGCGCGCTTTCGCTTTCCATGAGGTGCCGGCTTCGCGGCGCGGAGTCGGCTACGGCGTCCAGCGCGGGATCCCACTCGTGCCTTTTCGCACGCTCGCGGCGGACATCGGGATCGTCAAGTACGCCAACGCCGAGCCGAAGTGGAAGGGGAAGGGCGGACTCGTGCCTCCAGGCACGCACGTGTACATCAAGGAGTACGACGGACTTAGGCTTCCCGACGACGGCACACACGACGGCTGGTTTATCGTCAACGATACCGGTGGCGGAATCTTCGGCGTGCATTTGGACGTGTTCGTCGGATCGCGTGCGTTGCGCAGGCGGGTCAAACTCCCCGACTTCGGTCAAGTGTGGTTCGATGGAATCGAACATCGGATCCCGCCCGGATACACCTACGGCCTGAAAGCGTGAACCGGGAGTCAGTGCTGAGTGCTGTCGAATATCGCTGCCTGTTGCCTGTACGGGTTGCCCTGGCGGCCGTGTGGTTCTTCCCCCGGTACCTGCACAGCCTAAGTTCCATATCTTCCCGCGGTGTCCGAAGCTTCTGGCGGTGGGTGCGGGTGCTGATCATGCTCGCCGAGCCGCGCTGTGGTGACTTTGTGGTGACTCGAGGGAACAAGAGGGTACAAGACAGGGCAGTTCAGCGTGGCTACGAACCAAAGCTGCTGCAGTACGAAAGGCGAGTTGATGATTGCGTGCGAACGGCGCGGTTTTCCTGCCCGTAACCCTCTACAACTCTCGGAAGGCCCCCGCCAATCAAGGCCGAAAGGGCGACAACTTCAAGCCGAAATTGTAGATGCCGCCTCAGCCTTTCTCCCTGTGCAGTCAACCGGATAGCTACTCGCACTCGACACTTTCGCCCACAACCATCCGTCCGATGCGCAGAGCCGAGCCAGGCAGACCAGGTCCTGACCGACGCGCTCAAGCAGCCTTGGCGACACAGTCGGCGCGAGTGCCAACAATGGCAGCAGGAGACGCTCTCGTAGCCGACGCTGGGAACTGCCACGGTTACCCGTTTAAAGGTGGCGAGCTCAAGAGTCCCACGCGCCGGCTACCCACCCGCGGACGCCGCTCTCGAAAGCCGCCGCAGCCTATTGTGTGCGTCTCACGATCCCGATCTCCTCCCCAGCGGCGTTGCCGAAGCTCGGGAGTTTGGTCACGGCCTGCGCCAGCGTCTTGTCCGCCAGGTGCGCGTAGTGCCGCGATGTGATCCGCGTGTCCGCGTGCCCCAGTAGCTTGCTGATCGTCAGCAGATCCACGCCGGCCTGAGCCAGGTGCGAAGCGTAGGTGTGGCGCAGCTCGTGGAAAGCGATCGCCGGCCGCACCTTCGCCGCCTTGCACGCCTCGGCGAGCATGCGCACGTGGTGGTTCTTGCCCCACGCAGAGCCGTCGGCCTTCTGGAACACGAGCACCTCGCCCGTCTTACCGGCGACCAGCTTCTGGAACAGTGTGACTCCTTCGTCGTTCAATGGGACGTGGCGCGGGCGGCCGGACTTTGATCGGGCGATATAGATCTGCCCGGTCTTCAGGTTCACGTCTGCCACGTTCATCGCAACCAGCTCGCCGAACCGGGCTCCGGTGAGCAGGGCGGCCTGCACGAGCTGGCGCAACTCCGACTGGGAGGCGCTGACCAGACGCGTTGCCTCGGCGTCCGTCAGGAACCGGATGCGCGGCTCGTCGACCTTCGCAAACGGCTTCACCTGCCGCCACGCCGTGTCGTCGCTGACCAGCCCATCCGCGAAGGCCTTGTTGAGCATTGCTTTGAGGATGGTGAACACGCGGTTCGCGGTCGCGCGCCGGGCCCGCTTCTCGTCGTCCGTCGAGGGGCCCTTGCGGTAAGCTTGGGCCGTTGCGAAGCGTTTGGTGCGCACCCGAGCGGGCTTGGCCGCCAGCCGCTCGAGCCAGCGGCGCAGTTCGGCGGCCGTCAGTTCGGAGACGACCTTGCTCCCGAGAGCGGGCAGGATGTGCGCCTGGGTGGCCTGCTCCGTCTCCTTCACGGCTCGCCGATGCTGGCGGTACCAACCCAGGTAGTGCTCCGTGACCTCTGCGACCGTGACGGGAGCAGTCGGATCGGGCCGGCCCTTGGTCACCTCCTCGTAGAGTTCCCGAGCTCTCCCCTGGGCCTGGAAGTAGTCCAGAACGTCTTGGCCGTTGGCCTCCTGGTGGTCGTCCGCGCGTCCGAGGTTGCGGTAGTGATACCGGCTGCCATCCCACACCCGTCCTTGCCAGGTGCCGTAGCCGTCGTCGGCACGGCGGTAGGCGAGGGCAAGCCCCTGGCTGATAGTGACCCAGCAACGATCGCCACGAGCCAGCTTGAGGCGGGCGGTACGGGTTTCGAGCCTTGCTGAGCGCTGGGATCTTGCCATGCCAAACCCGTGCCAAACTCGTGCCAAACTGTCGGGGCTGAACTACCATTGTGCACCATAGACGCATATCGACTGGAAAGCAAGCATCCATGCGGGTTTCCGGATGATAGCAGATGTTTATGGATGCCCATCCAGGTGCACGTTAAGATTCTTTCACGGCGGTAACCGGGGTTCGAATCCCCGTGGGGACGCCAAGAGGGCATGCGGGGTTCCTGTTGCCCGACTGCTAGTTCCTTCGGAGGCCCTCAAGGTCGTCGGGGC
>Ga0187893_10003534_pt1 | contig 31479 bp, 25 predicted proteins | sample MA1701074metaG_FD_139574 | JGI IMG/M metagenome (GOLD analysis project Ga0187893, IMG submission 139574) | White microbial mat communities from a basaltic lava cave in the Kipuka Kanohina Cave System on the Island of Hawaii, USA - MA170107-4 metaG ...
AGGAGCAGGAGCACCAGCGCCAGGAGCCAGGGATGCAACAGCGTCATCGCACCGACTCCCGCACGAACGCTTCGCCGGCGTCGAGGAGGCGGTCGCGGGCTGCGCGATCGGGCAACCGGCGCGCGAACTTCGTCATGTCGCAGGCTTCCAGGGCCTGCGCAAGTTGTTGGGAGGGCACCGCCGCGAGCAGTTCCTGCGAGGTCTTTTCGCGCACGCGGAGCTGGAACCGCTCCGCCGCGTAGTCGCGCAGGAGCGCGGCCGCCTCGGTGCAGAAGGCGACCGCCTCCTCGCGGCCCTCCGGCGTGCGGGCACGCAGCCGGGCGAGGCCGGCGAGGGCGCGCTCGTGGGGCGCGTGCGGCGGCGGCGCGGCGGCTTGGATCGCGGGCGGCGGGAGGGGAAGAGGACGGCGGCGGGCCGCGCGATAGAAGAGGAAGAGCGCCGCGAAGGCGAGGGCACCCAGCGCGGGCCAGGTCCAGCCGGGGAAGGGGGAGGGGAGCGGCCCTTCCGGGGGCTCGATGGCGCCCGGTCGGTCGGGATCGAGGAGCGTGTCGACGCGCAGGCGGAGCGGTTCGGCGCCGGGGGGGGTGATGGAGAGGTCGCCGGGGGTGAAGGCGTAGGCGGCGTACCGGCGCGTTTCGGCGATGCGGCCCTCCTGCTCGCGCCGGTGCGTTTCGAGCAGCCTTACCCGTAGCGGCGCGAGGGCGGCATCGCTCCAAGGCTCCGGCGCGCTCTCGGCGGGCCAGACGCGTTGGACCGTAAGCGGGAAGGATTCGCCCAGAGCGACGCGCTCCACGCCGGCGGTCAGGCGCAAAGGCGCGCCTCCCGGGGGGAAGGGCTCCCGCTCTCCGCAGGCCGCGAGGAGCAGGGCGAGGGCGAAGAGCCTCATCGCTTCTCGCCCCTCCGCTCGCGCATGCCGAAGAACCGGAGGATCGGTCGCGCCACCGCGTCCTTGTCGGGGTCGCGGGGGATGGGCACGTCCATCAAATCGACGCGGGCGCGGCGCAATTCCTCCTCGGTGCTCGCGCGCTGCGCGGCCCCCCGGGCGGCGTAGGTCTCGCGCACGCGGCGGCTCCCCCAGTCGACCACCGTCTCGCGGCCGGACTCGGGATCGCGCAGCCGCATCAGTCCCGCGGCGGGGGGCGAGAGTTCCGGGGGGAGAAGCCTCACGGCGATCACGTCGTGGCGGCGGGCGCAGAGCGCGAGAGCGTGGCCCCAATCCTCGGCGAGGAAGTCCGACACGAGAAAGAGGATGGCGTGGCGCCGCACCGCGCGCGACGCGAACGCGAGGGCCGGGCGCAGATCGGTACCCGCCCCGCCCCCGGGCAGCGCCAGGCAGTCGCGCACGATGCGCAGGGCGTGCCCCGCCCCCTTTCTCGCCGGGACCAGGGAGTGCGACCCCTCGCGGAAGGCGATGAGCCCCACTTTGTCGTTGTTGCGCACCGCGGAGAACGCGAGGCAGGCGCAGACCCGCGCCGCCGTCTGGCGCGCCGACCAGCGCGCGAAGCCGCCGGCCATCGATCCCGACAGGTCGAGCAGGAAGAGCAGCGTCCGCTCGCGCTCGTCGACATAGGTCTTCACGAACGGGCGCCCCATGCGCGCAGTGACGCTCCAGTCCACCGCCCGCGGATCGTCCCCCTCGACGTACTCCCGCACGCCTTCGAATTCGAGCCCCGAACCGCGAAAGACCGAGCTGTAGCCCCCCGCGATGAGATCGCTCACGAGCCGCGTCGCCTGGACATCGATCCGCCGCACCTCCGCGAGGAGTTCCGCCAGTTCGAGCTCTTTCTCCTCCGTCATGCGCCCGGTCGCTCAAGGCACCGGCACGGTGTCGAGCACCTTTTGGATCACGTCCTCCGACGTGAGCCCTTCGGCTTCGGCCTCGTAGGTCGTGATGACCCTGTGGCGCAACACATCCATGGAGACCGCCTTGATGTCGTGCGGGGTCACATAGGCGCGCCCCTCCAGGAAGGCGCGCGCCCGCGCCGCCTGGGTGAGCATGATCGTGCCGCGCGGCGAGACGCCGTAGAGGATGAGCGGCTTGAGCTCTTTCAACCCCGCCTCCTCCGGTTGGCGCGTGACGAAGACCAGGTCGATGATATAGCGCAGCACCTTCTCGTCCAGGTAGACCTCGTCGAGGAGCGCGCGCGCGGCAAAGATCTGCTCGTTGGTGGCGATCCGTTTCACAGGGGGGCGGGGGCGCGTCGTGGCCATGCGCTCGACGATGCGCCGCTCCTCCTCTTTCGTGGGATAGCCCACGACGACCTTCAGGAGGAAGCGGTCCACCTGCGCTTCGGGGAGCGGGTAGGTGCCTTCGTGCTCGATGGGGTTTTGCGTGGCGAGGACGAGGAACGGGGCCGGGAGCGGGCGCGTCTCGCCGGCCAGCGTCACCTGCCGCTCCTGCATCGCCTCCAAGAGGGCGCTCTGCACCTTCGCCGGAGCGCGGTTGATCTCGTCGGCCAGGAGGAAGTTGCCGAACACCGGCCCCTCGCGCATCGACCAGACGCCGGTGCGCGGATCGTAGACCTGCGTGCCGATCAGGTCGGAGGGGAGGAGATCGGGGGTGAACTGGATACGCCGAAAGGTGCCTCCCAGGGTGGCGGCGAGGGTCTCCACCGCCAGCGACTTGGCGAGGCCGGGCACCCCTTCGATGAGGATGTGGCCGTCGGCCAGGAGACCGACGAGCATCCCCTCCAAGAGGGAGCGTTGCCCGACGATGACGGTCTCGACGGCTGAGAGCACCTCGCGCAGGAAAGCGCTCTCCCGCTGGATGCGGGCTTCGGCGGCCCCGGTGTCGGCCACGCCCTAGCGCTCCGAGAGGCCCCAGTCGGGGGTGAGGAAATCGGGATCGATCTCGGACAGCGCGGTCTCGAGGGAGCGTGCCTCCGCCCCCTTGTTGCGGTCGCGCAGCCGTGCGAGAAGCATCTGGGCGGTCTCCACCGGGGTGATGCCCATGGCGTCGCGGGTGCCCGCGGCGCCGGGGCTGCGCGCGAACGATGCGAGGGTGTCTTGCAGCGCGGCGGCGTCGTCGCCGAGTTCGTAGGCCACCCGCGCGCGGGCCGCATGGATGAGCGCGATGGCCTCGTCGGCGGCGTCGCGGCTTGCGGCATCCTGCGTCGCGGAGACTTCGTAGTGGGCGAGGGCGCGCGCATAGGCCGCAAGGGATTTCTCGTAGGCGCGCACGCGGCGGTGCTGGTCGGCGGCGGCCACGCCGGCGGCGCCGGCGAATCCCGCGAGCGCGGGGGCGGCGCCGGACTCCTTGAGCATCGCCTCGTAGGAGGCTTCGAGCGCGTCGGGTCCGCGCCAGCGGAGCAGCCGCTCGCGCCAAAGCTTGTGGAGCGCCGCGGAGTCCTGGAACCGCCGGATCCCCTCCTCCAGCACGCGCGATGCGCGCACCTGGGCTCCGAGCCAGTCGAGGAATTCGTAGTGCCAGACGACTTGGCCGTCGGTGCCGAGGGGGTGGCGCAGGAGGAGCGCGTAGGCGGCGTGCAGGTCGGAGAGGTACTCGGGCGGCCACTCGCGGTTCTCGCGCACGGCCGCCTTGATCGCCTTCCAGCGAGACTCCGCAAAGACCGTCACGACCGCCATGGAACTCCAGCCCGGGTCTCCCGGCGGGATCGACTTCACCGCCTCGGCGGCGCGCGCGTAGGCATCGTCGGTGTCGCCGCCGTAGTAGGCGGCAAGCGCGAGCACGGTCTGGAGCCGCCAGCCCTTGGCGCCCAGCCCCTCCGCCTCCTTCGCGATGCGGCGCGCCTCGCTGAGCATGTGGTCCGCCGCCATGCGCGCCATGCGCGGGTTGGTGGCGTAGACATCGGCTGCCTTGAGCGCGAACGCCAGGGTCGCTTCGGCGAGGTCGAGGTGCACTTCGGGGTCGGTGGGACGCGCTTCCGCGGCCGCCGCCCGCTCCTCGACGGCGGACTCGCGTCCCCCGCCGCCAAAGACCACATCGGGGTACTCCGCCCCTCCCCGCCCCCCTCCCCACGCCTGGGGATCGAGGGCGGTCGCGCCTCCGGCGAGGCCCTGGTGCACGCCGGCCAGATAGCGCGCCAGGGGCGACGCTTCGCCCAGTTTGCGCAGGGTCGCGAGGAGCGCCGCGCGCTCGTCCGGCTCCATCGGGACCTGGAGCGCGTCGGAGACGAGCTGCGTCGCGTCGGCGGATTGCATCGCCGCCAAGGCGCGCCGCGCGGTGCGCGCCTGGTCCACGTCGAGGCCGAAGATGGCGAGGCGGAGCAGGTCGAGCTGCTCCGTCGAACTGTGGCGCACCGCCGCTTCCAGGAGCGCCCTGCGTGCCGCGGCATCGCCTTCGCGATAGGCGCGCTCCACCGCGCTGCGATCCTCCACGGCGCGGCTCGCCACGCGGTCCACGATGGGGCGGTCGCCGCGCACGATGGGCGGGTTGGGTGCCGGGAGCTTGTCGGGCCCTTCGCGGATCGCCTGGAAGACAGAGGCCGTGTCGTTGGCATAGAAGACGTCGTAGAGCTCCTTGCCCTCGAGGTCGACGCAGATGTGGCGCGGCGCGACGCGCTGGCCGTCGCAGAATTTCTCGAAGATGACCGGCTCGATCCAGATGTGCTCGCCGCAGGTGACGCCTCCGAAGCGCGGGCAGGGGATGCGCCGCCCCTCGTCGTCGTGGTCGCGCGGATTGTGGCGGTAGACCGACGCGATGACGGTGACGTAGGGTTCGTAGAGCGCGGCGATTTCGGGGTCGCGGTAGCGCACGCCGGCGTAGTGCTCGCTGGCGATCTCGCCGTCCATGTTGATGCATACCAGGATGGACTTGCCCGTCTCGCGGGAGACGGCGAGCGCGTCTTCCCAGGTGCGCTGCCAGGTGATGAGGCAGGGCTTTTTCCAATCCTCGGCGGTGGGGGCGGGCCACATCGCCTCCCGGGCGGCGCCGCGGGGCGGCGTGTCCTGCGCGGCGACGGGCCCGAGGGTCAAGAAGAGGGCGAGGAGGAGGGGCAGGAGGAGTCGCGTCATGGCGGTCACCGTCAAGATACCGGCCGCGGGCACCCCCGCCGAAGAACATTCCCGGGTGAACCCCGTAGGATGGGGCGCGCATGTTCGGAGGCCTTGCCGCGCTCGACGCGGAGCGGTTCGTTCTTGCCGGCCTGGAGGGAACGGTCACCACGTTCCATGCGGGCGGGGAGGGCGTTTCGGGCCATTTCGTCCTTCCGCCCATGGGGCCGCGCCTCGCCCGTTTCACCGCATGCGCGGCGGCGGGGGGCGGGCTGTTCGTGGCGGACGCCCGCAACAGCTGTATCCGCCGTTTCCGCGCCGACGGCCTTCCCCTGGCGCGCATCGGCGCTCGGCGCAACGCGGGAATGACGGTGCACGACGAGGGGGGCGTGCTGGAGGAGCCCTACGCCCTGCTGGAGCGGCGCGGGGCGCTCTTCGTGGCGTGCGGGGGGAGCGACTTGGTGCACGGCGTCCAACGGTTCGACGCACGCGGCCGGTACGAGGCGAGCTTTCCGTGCGGCGGCGGGCGCGAGGCGCCCTGGCGCCAGCCGCGCGGGATCGCGGCGATCGGCGGCGCGCTCTGGATCGCCGAGGCGGGGAGCGGCCTTCTGCGCGTGCACGCCATGGACGGGCGCCATCAGGCCGATCTCGAACTGCCCGAGGGGTTCGGGTTCCCGCTGCGCCTGGCGGATGACGGCTACGGTGGCGTGCTGCTGGTGCTGGCCGGCGAGCCGGATGCTCCTGCGGTCGTGCGCCTCGACGGCGAAGGCGAGGTGATCGCGCCGGCGTTGTTGCAAGGGAGCGCGGCGGGGGAGGCGTCGAGCGCGTTCGATCTGGCGGTCCTCCCGGACGGCCGGTTCCTCCTGGCCGATCTGCCCTCGGGCGCGCCCGAGGAGGCGCGCATCCAGCTCTTCAGCGCAGACGCGCGGCTCCTGCGCGTCCTGGTGGAGGACGCGGGCGATTTTCGGGCGCAGGTGGAGGCGCACGGCGCGCGGCTCGTGGCGGGGGGCGGGAGCGCCTTCGAGCAGGCGCGCGCGCTGCACCAGTTCGTGGCGGGGGGAGAGCCGGAGCGGGCGCGTGCGCTCTACCTGCAGGCGGTGCGGGAGGAGCCGCGCCATCTCATGGCGTGGGTGGGGCTGGGGACTCTCTTGCGCGAGACGCTCGGGGATCCGGAGGCGGCGGAGCGGGCGTTTCGGAGCGCGATCGAGGCGGGGGGCGCGGAGGGCGATCTCTTGGCGCGCGTCGCCGCGTGTCGCCGGGATCGGGGCGATCTCGACGGCGCGATCACCATCCTGAAGGACGCGGTGGACCGGCCCGACGGCCTGGAGCTCTATCATGAGCGGGTAGAGGAGTTGGCCGACTGGTTCCTCGAGAGGGCGGGGGAGGCGCCGGGGGGGGAGGATTGAGCGCGGGCGACGGATGAGAATCCTGGTCCTCGGCGGAACCGGGCTCACGGGCCCCTGCACGGTTCGCGAACTCGTGGCGGCCGGCCATGAGGTCATCCTCTACAACCGCGGGCAGAGCGCCGGGCCGGTGCCGGAGGGGGTCGCTCGGCTTTTCGGCATCCGCTCGGACCTCCGGTCGCGGTCGAGGGAGCTGCGCGCGCTCCGGGCCGACGTGGTCCTCCACATGACGGCGGTGCGCAGCGACGAGACGCGAGCGTTCATGGAGCTGTTCGACGGGTTTGCGGGGCGGGTCGTTGGTGTGAGCAGCATCGATGTCTATGCGGCATTCGGTCGCATCAAGGGGACGGAGCGGGGTCCTCCCCAAGCGATCCCGATCCCTGAGGAGGGGGAGCTGCGGCGGACGATCGAGCCGCAGGGCGAGGCGTACGAGAAACTCGGGGTCGAGCGGGAGTTCTCGTCGCGTCCGGGTTTCCCGGCCGCGATCCTGCGCTTCCCGGCCGTCCACGGCCCGCGGGACGGCTTGCGGCGCCTCTATCCCTATCGTCGGCGGATGGACGACGGGCAGGAGTGCATCCTCATCGAGGAGACCGCTGCGGCGTTTCGGATCTCCCGGGCATTTGCGGGAAACGCCGCCGCGGCGGTCGTGCTGGCGGTCACCGATGCGCGTGCGGTCGGGCGGATCTACAACGTGGCCGAACCGGAGGCGTCTACCGAGCGGGAGTGGATCGAGACCGTCGGCCAGCTGGCCGGATGGAAGGGCGAGATCGTCGCCATGCCGGCGGAGGCCATGCCTGACCATCTGGCCGTGAACGACGACCTTTCGCATCATCTGGCCGTGGACTCCTTCCGGATTCGCAGCGAGCTGGGGTACCGCGAGCCGGTCTCCCGCGACGATGGGATCGTGGCGGCCATCGACTGGGAGCGGGCGAATCCGCCCGCGGCCAGCCCCACGTTCTGGCCGATCGACCCCGAGAAAGAGATCGAGGCCCTGCGGCGGTTTCGCGGGCGCGCGGGGCGCGCGACCGGGTGAGGATGACGCCAGCGAAACGCCCGAGCGGCGCGGCCTACCCGTACCGCGCCACCGGTGGCGCAGCGCACCGCGCCAAACCATTGTGGCGCATCGAGTTATGTCATTCCGAGGCCAGGGGGCGAGTGCTCTGGCATAATCCGGGGCTGCATCTGTCATGGCAAGAAAGAGCAAAGAAGCACGGGTCTGGGTGGCGATGGAGTGCACGGAGACCGGGCACCGCACCTACATGGCCCAGAAGAACAACAAGAAGGGCTACAAGCTCGAGCTGAAGAAGTACAACCCGCTCCTGCGCAAGCACACGGTCTACAAGGAGAAGAAGAAGTAGGCCCTCGGGAGCTTGCTGCGCGGATCGAGCACACGCTTCTTCGGCCGGACGCCACCCGCTCCGACGTGGAGGGCGCCTTGGCCGACGCCATGCGGTGGGGTTGCGCGGCGGTTTGTGTCCAGCCCTATTGGGTTCCCCTGCTCCGGGACGCCCCGCTTCCCGTCGTCACCGTGACGGGATTCCCTTTCGGCGCCGATCCGAAGGAGACGAAGGCGGCCGCCGCCGCCCGCGCCGTCGAGGCCGGCGCTTCTGAGATCGACATGGTTCTCAATCTCGGCGCGTTCAAGTCGGGAGATCACCACGCCGCCGCCGCCGACGTCGCCGCCGTACGCGCCGCCGTCGCCGGCAGGGTGCTCAAGGTGATCCTCGAGACGGGACTCCTGTCGACCGGCGAAGCGGAGATGGCGGCGCGCCTCTGCGTCGGCGAGGGGGCGGACTTCCTCAAGACCTCCACCGGCTACGGGCCGCGCGGGGCGTCGGTGGAGGATGTCTTTCTGCTCAAGCGGTTCGGGCGGGTGAAGGCGTCGGCGGGAATCCGGACACGTGCGCAGGCGGAGGCGCTCGTGGCAGCGGGCGCGGAGCGGCTGGGCGCGAGCGGCACCGCCGGGATCTTGGCGTCATGCGCCTGAGCGTCCCGGCCGAGAGCGCCGGGGCGCGGCTCGACCGCTTCCTCGCCGGCGCGCTTTCCCATGCCTCCCGCGCCAGCATCATGAAGTACCTCAAGGAGGGGCTGGGGCTCGTGAATGGATTGCCGGCCAAGCCGGGGCTCGCCCTGCGCGGCGGCGACGTCGTCGAGCTGCCCGGATTCGGCGAGCGGATCAAGGAGATCCGGCGCGGGGTGGCCCGCGGCGTGCCCGCGGTGCCGCGAGTGCGGCGCGCTCCCGAGGGGATCGTCGTCCTGCACCAGGACGACCACCTCCTCGTGATCGACAAGCCCCCCGGGGTGGTCATGCACCCGGGCAAGGGCCATCGCGAAGAGGGGCTGGACCGGATGCTGGCGCGCTCCTTCGGCAAGGCGACACGCCTCGTCCACCGGCTCGACCGCGACACGAGCGGCGTGCTGGTCGCGGCGCGGGGCCACCCGGAGTCGGCGCGGCGCCTCACCGAGGCGTTCCGCGAACAGGACGTGCGCAAGAGCTACCTGGCGCTGGTGGCGGGCTGCCCGGAGCCGCCGCGGGGCACCATCGACCTGCCGCTCCTCGACACGCAACTGGTCGCCTCGAAGGTGCGCGTGGATCCCGCGGGGCGGCGGGCGATCACCGACTACGAGACCCTGGAGTCCTGGCGCGGCTTCTCCTGGCTGCGCCTCAACCCGCGCACAGGAAGGAAGCACCAGCTCCGCGTCCATCTCGCGGCGATCGGCCACCCTCTGGCGGTGGATCGCATCTACGGCCGTCGCCGCAAGCTCAAGCTCCATGACATGCGGCCGGACCTGGACCTCACCTGGAAGGACCCGCTGGTGCTCGCGCGCACGCCCCTGCATGCGGAGTCGATCACGCTCCGGCATCCCGGCACGGGGCGGGAAGTGACCTTCACGGCGCCGCTTCCCGCCGACCTCGCCGGCGTGCTGAACATCTTGCGGGGCTAACCGAACAGGACGCGGACCGGCAGGGCGAAGCCGGGCAGGGCGGCGCCGCCACGCAGGGTTCGGTCCGCGGGGTCATGGGGAAGACCCGGCCGCGCGGCAGCTCGCAGCGCCCATGGCCGCTCGCGCGCAACCGCTCCTCTGCCGTCGTGGTCGCGCGCGACCTATCCGCCGGTGACGGTAAGAGGCAACCTTACGACGGAGCCGGTGTCACGCTGCGCCCGGCGGGGCGGCCCGCGCCGGTCAGCGGGGCGTCTTGATCGACTTGAGGCGGCGACCGTGATGGGAGCACGGCCGCTTGCCGTGATTCGCCTTCTTGACGCGCCGTGAGTTTCTGGCCATGGGGAGGGAGAGGTTACGGGCGCCAGGCGTGCTGTCAAGCGGTCGTCCGGCCTCAGAGCCCGGCGGCCATGCACTCCCGGCGGACCGGCCCGCGCTGCGGAGGGGCGCCCACGCCCGCTCCGCGGAGTTGCCCCGGCCCCGCCCCCCTCCCGCACCTCTCCCGCCCCGCATGACCCGGGCGGCGGGTTAGACTGCCCGGGCCATGGACCTCGACCGCGAGATGGCGGAATTCGCACAGGCCGTCGCGCGGCTCCGCGCCGAGGTGGCCAAGGCGGTGGTCGGCCAGGAGGAGGCGGTGGAGCAGATCCTTGTCTGCCTCATCGCCGGCGGACACGCGCTGCTCGAAGGCGTTCCGGGCCTGGGCAAGACGCTTCTCGTCAAGACGCTGGCGCGCTGCCTCTCCCTGCGCTTCTCCCGCATCCAGTTCACCCCCGATCTCATGCCCGCCGACATCTTGGGCACCAACGTGATCGTCGAGGACGAGCGCGGCGGCAAACGTTTCCGGTTCCAGGCCGGTCCGATCTTCGGGCAGATCGTCCTGGCGGACGAGATCAACCGCGCCACCCCCAAGACCCAGAGCGCGCTGTTGGAGGCGATGCAGGAGCATGCGGTCACCGTCGCGGGGGAGCGTCATGAACTGGAGGAGCCGTTCCTCGTGCTCGCGACGCAGAACCCCATCGAGATGGAGGGGACCTACCCGCTTCCTGAAGCGCAGCTCGACCGCTTCTTCTTCAAGGTGAGGATTCCCGCGCCCGACGAGGAGACGCTCGTGCGCATCGTCGAGGCGACCACGGGGAGGGGGGCGGGGGAGGCGGCGGCGGTGCTCGACGCCGGAGGCGTGCTGGCGATGCGCGCGCTCTGCCGGCGGGTGCCGGTGGCGGATCCGCTCGTGCGGTGGGCAGCGCGGCTCGTGCGCGCCACGGCGCCGGACGAGGCCGACGCGGCGCCCGCGGCGCGCAAGTACCTGCGCTACGGCGCGGGGGTGCGCGGCGCGCAGTCCCTCGTGCTCGCGGCGAAGGCGCAGGCGCTCCTCGAGGGGCGGGCGCATGTCTCTTTCGGCGATCTGCGCGGGGCGGCGGCTCCGGCGCTGCGCCACCGACTCATCCTCAATTTCGAGGGGGAGGCGGCGGGCGTCACGACGGACGCGGTCATCGAGGAGGCGTTGGCGCACCTCCCGGCGCTTCCGCCGGAGGTGGCGCGCCTCGACCGGGGGTAAGATCGCGGGCCATGCAGAGTCCCCCGCAGCCCGGCGTCTACACTCTGCGCCGCAAGGTCTTCAAGATTTTCGGCGCGGCGTTCCATATCTACGCTCCGGACGGATCGCTCCTCGGCTATGTGAAGCAGAAGGCATTCAAGCTGAAGGAGGACATCCGGGTCTACACCGACGAGTCGGCGACCCAGGAACTCATGACCATCGGCGCGCGGCAGATCATCGACTTCAGCGCGGCCTACGACGTGATGGATGCCCGGCAGGGGGTCAAGGTGGGGGTGCTGCGCCGGAAGGGCTGGAGCTCGATTTTCCGCGACGCCTGGCAGGTGCTGGACGCGGAGGAGCGGCCCCTGGGATCGCTCCGCGAGGACAGCGCGCTCATGGCGACGCTGAGGCGCTTCCTCTCCAACCTGATCCCGCAGCGCTTCCGCTTCGCCGACGAATCCGGCAAGACCATGGCGACCTACCGTTCGCACTTCAATCCGTTCGTCCACCGCATGTCGGTCATCCCGGAGGCGGGGAGCGGCCTCGACCCGCGGCTGCTGCTGGCGGCCGGCATCCTCCTCATGGCCATCGAAGGCAGGCAGGGGTGAGCGAGGGGTAGACTGGACCGGGTGCGGGGCAGGACGACGACGCTCGGGCAGGCATTGGGTCGGGCGGCACGGCTCAAGTGCCCCGCCTGCGGCATCGGGGGCGTCTACCGGGGCGGGCTCCGGCGGGCGGGGCTCTGCTCGCACTGCGGTTGGCAGTTCGAGCGGTGCGAAGGCCACTGGGTGGGCGGCTCCGAATTGCACATGTTCGTCGTCTTCGGGCTGAGCGCCCTGCTTTTCCTGCCCCTCCTCTTCCTCCTGGGCTTCACGCCGCGCGCCATGGCCGCCGTGATCGGCGGCAACGTCCTGCTCTCCTTCGCCGTGCTGCGCTGGTCGCGCCCCTTCTTCCTCGCCCTGGACTACGCCCTCGATCCTCCGTCGCCGGACGCGGACGACGGATGCGACCCGCTCGTCTCGCCTCCGCTGCCTGCCGCGCCGAGCCCCGGCGTGCGGGCGCTAGGCCTTCGCCACGAGTAGCGTGACGTCGTCGCGGGCGGCGCGCCCCGCCATGTGCTTGCGAAGCCCGGCGAGCACCGCGTCGACGACTTGCACGGCGTGGCCGTCGGGGCGTGCGACCTCCCGCACGATCGCCATGAGCCGCTCCTCGCCGAACAGTTCGCCGTCGGGGGAGGGGGCTTCCGTCACGCCGTCGGTGTAGCAGATGACATAGTCCCCGCTCGCGAGCTTGAGCGAGGGGCAGGGGCCGGCGGAGATGTCGCTGATGATGCCGAGGGCGGGGGCGTTGCTCGGGATCTCCACGAACCGGTCGCGGGCGGGCGAGTAGATCACCGGCGCGTTGTGCCCGGCGTTCTGGTACTCCAGCCGATGGTCCTTGGAGTCGTAGACCGCGACGAAAAGGGAGACGAACATGCCCCCGGCGAGGTCGGTGCAGAGCGCGCGGTTCATGAGGCCGTAGAGGCCGCCCAGGCTGCGCCGCGTCTCCAGGAGGGAACGGAGATGCGCGCGCACGTCGGACATGACGAGGGCCGGGCCGACGCCGTGCCCCGAGACGTCCGCGATGGCGATCCCCACGCGCCCGGTGTCCACCGGGAAGTAGTCGAAGTAGTCCCCTCCCACCCGCTCGAACGGCTCGCTCCTGCCGGCCAGTTCGAGGCCCGCATAGACCGCGGGGCTCTCCGGCAGGAGGCGGCGCTGGATGTCGCGCGCGACGCGCAGCTGCTCGCGCATCGCCCGCGCCTCCACCGTGTCGTGCTGGAGCTTGTGGTTCTCGATGGCCATCGCGATGAGGCCGGCCTGGGTGTTGAACAGCATGAGGTCGGCCGCGCGCGGCGGCGGGCCGCCGATCTTGCTGTCGACATAGAGCGCCCCGAGGGTCTGGGAGCGGATCCTCAGAGGCGCGCACATCACCTGGCGGAGGCGCATCGCCGTGACCGAGTCGGTCAGCTCCAGGCTCTCCTCGTCGCTCCCGACCCGCGCGATGACCGGCGTGCCGCCCGAGATGACGGAGGCGGGGACGCGCCGGCTCATCTTGATGGTGGTGCCGAGATCGCGGCCGAGGCTGTCCCTGGCGAGGCGCACGCGGAGCTGCCCGTCCTCGTTGAGCAGCAAGATCCCCCGCTCCGACCCGGTCGTGCGAATCGCCTTGTCGAGGAGCGTCCGCATGAGGTCCTCGAGGTCGGGTTGCCGCAGCGTCTCCGCCACCATCTCGAGGAGGACCTGGATGTTGCGCTGGTCCCGGGGGGCGTCGCCGCTCATGAACTCCGCGAAGCGGTAGAGTTCCTCGGGACTGAACCAGGGCAACCCGTCGCCGGGACGCGCTTCCTCCTGCACGCCGCCCATTATGGAGCCTGCTCCGCCCCTGGCCAAAGGGGTTTCACGCTTTTGACCCTCAGGACGCGCGGGGGGTCGTACACTTGGAGGATGTCCCCGGCAGGATTCCGGGGGCCCCGCAACGGAACGGAGTCCCATGACGCACACGATCCTGAAACCGGCGGCCCTCCTGATGCTTCTGACCCTGGGCGTCGAAGCGTCCACCCTCCGGCTCAGCAGCCGGCGCTACACCGACGAGAGCAACGGCTTCAGCTTTTCTTCTCCCGACAAGTGGGACCAGATCCCGACCCGCTTCAACGAGGTGCTCCTCGTCGGGAAGTGGGCCGGCAAGGCCAAGAAGGGCTGGTACGCCCCGGAGGGATACGTCCTCAAATTCGTCAAGCGGGCGAGCGAGACGGAGAACGCGGCGAGCGGCGCCCCCGGAGGCCCGGTGGGGATCCCGGGGTACCGCGGGCTCCTGGAGGGGCAGGCGAAAGACCTCTGGGAGTACATCGACAGGAGCTACATGGTGAAGTTCGACGTCGCCGAGGAGGACGCCGACTTCAAGGTGACCGACAAGACGGTGCGCGCCCACTTCAAGGTGCTGCGCGAGAAGCTCGATGCCGGGGGCGCGAGCAAGTCCCAACTCCGCGAGCTTGCGCAGCGGCAGGTGGTGATCGTCGCCGCCCAGTTCGAGCGGCGGGACGAATCGGACACCGGCTACGGCCTCTTCTACTTCTGCACGGCCGCGGACGAGGAGGACATGCGGTCCGCCTTCGAGCTCTCGATCAAGCGGTTCCGCATCCTCGACCCCGAGGTGGAGGAAGCCGGCGAGGACGGCGAACCGCCCCTCACCGATGCCGACATTTTCGTCGACAGCGAGACGAAGCCCGAGGCGTGGCGCGAGATCCGCAAGAAGAAGCTCATCGCGGGCTGGACCGCCCTCGACACGAAGAATTACCTGCTCATCTACAACCAGGAGGTCAAGCGGGCCCTCATCAAGGCGATCGCCCTGCAGATCGAGGCGATCCGCTCGCAGGTCTACGAAGTGGTCTTCCCCCCGACGCGCGAAGTGAAGGCGATCTCGGTGGTGCGCGTCTGCAAGGACGCGGCGGAATACCACAAGTACGGGGGGCCCGGGGGGTCGGCGGGCTACTGGTCGTCCGGCGACGAGGAATTGGTCTTTTACCAGGACAAGAGCAACAAGAGCGACTCCCTGCGCGTCCTCTACCACGAGGCGTTCCACCAATACATCTTCTACGCCGTGGGCAACGTGGCGCCCCACAGCTGGTTCAACGAGGGGCACGGCGACTACTTCGCGGGGCACAACTACAAGGCGCGGAAATTCGAGGCCGATGTGTTCCGTTGGCGCACCGGCATCATCGCCAACGCGCTGGCGCAAAAGAGCTACGTGCCCTTGCGCGCGTTCCTCAAGTACACCCAGGGCGAGTACTACTCCAATCCGGGGCTCTGCTACGCGCAGGGCTGGTCCTTCGTCTACTTCCTGCGCGAAGTGGAACGGAGGAAGATCAAGAAGTACCAGAAGTACTGGGGGCTCCTGGACAAGTACTTCGAGGCGATCAAGGCGAACGTGAAGGAGGTGCAGGAGAAGGGACTCTTCGGCCTCGAGGATCCGCCCCAGCCCCCTCCGGGCCCGCCGCCGGCGGAGGGCGAGGAGGCCGCGCCGCCGGTCGAGCCCGAGAAACCGAAGAGCAAGCTGCCTGCGATTCCCGGGCTCGATGCCCCCTTCCCGGGCGAACACCCCGAGGCGGGCGCGCCCCCCACGCCGGGCACGCCCGGGGCCGACGGCGAGACGCGTACGGTGGCCGGGGGCGAGTTCCGCGACGCGCGCGGCGCTCTCGACGTCGCGGTGGATCAGGCGTTTCGCGGGATCGATCTCGACCAACTCGAGAAGGACTGGATCGAGTTCAGCAAGTGACGCGCGCGTTGCTGCTGCTCCTCCTGGCGGTACCCGATCGGGACCTGGAGGAGGCGGCCTTGGTGCCGATTCGCGCGTTGGCCGCTGCGCCCCACGCGGAGCCCGAGCCGCCGCCGGGACTGAGGGCCGATCCGGGGACGCCGCGGTTCGAGCGGGCGAAGGCGACCTACGCCGAACTCCTGGCGCGATGGGAAGCGGATGAAGCGGAACGCCATCGCAAGATCACCGAGCTGTGCGCCACCTGGCTGCGCGACCACCCCGAGGGAGCAAGCCGCGCGGAAGTCCTGCGTCTGCGGGGAATCGCCCGCCTCCGACTGGCGGAGTTCCCCGCTGCCCGTGCCGACCTCGAGGCCTCTCTGGCCCTCGAGCCGCATGAGGCGGCGCGAGGCTCCTGCATCGCGGCCTGCCGCGCCCTGGGGGACTACAAGGGCGCCCTCCGCCACGCGCCGGAAGATCCCGAACTCCTCGAGGAGGCGGGGGAGGTGGCCCGCGCCATCCGGGCAGCCAAAGCGGCCGGCCGCCCTCGCCTGGCAGCGGACTGGGAGCGTCTCGGCCGGCCCCTACCGCACCCTCGGACACTCCCGGAGGGCTGCCGGGCCCTTCTCGTTGCGTCGGAGGGAGCCCTCGACTCCACCCTCAGGGGGAGGCTGGTGCGGGAGTTCCCGCCACCCGGGCTGACACTGGGCGAACTCGGGGGGGGCGAGAAAGGGCTGTATTTAGCCGATCAGGATGGTATCGTGAGGGCGGTCAACCCCCGCCCTGACACCTGGATCCACCGGGTCCGCCGTCTGACCGCCCCCCAGTAGCGAACGCTTGTTCGGTTGTTTGGCTCGCGGCTCGCTCTAGGAGGGCTTTGCATCTTATCGGAGAAGCCATGTCCACACGTATGGGTCCCTTGAAGGTGATTCGCGATCGTGCGCAAGACCGCACGCGGCCGTCGCCCTTCCGCGACGTCGCGGCGCGTCCCACCACGCCGACGAGCCGCGGTCTGCCTCCTGTCGCCCGCGGCCGTGCCCGCCGTGGCGCCCTGCGTGCGGCACGCCTCGAGACCGTCGAGACCAACGAATTGGCGACGATGCTGGAGCGCGCTATCGCCGAGGAGGAGCGGCTCGAGCGTTGGCTCGAGTTCGTCAGCCGCCGCGTGGAGTCGATGCCGGTGAAGGGGTTCCTGCATCGGATGGCGCTCGAGGACCGTGACCACGGTCGCATCCTACGCCGCCACAGGGCGGATCTGAAAGAGGCTCTCGACACGGTTCCCGCGCGTCGCGCCCCGCTCCCGACCCACATGGAGATCCGCGGGGAGATGGGTTATTACCGCGCGCTGCTCACCGCCGTGCAGATGAAGTCGGAGGCGGCGGAGTTCTACAGGAAGCTCGCTCCCGCCGCGGAGAGCCGCTACATCCGCACCTTCCTCCAGATCCTCGCGAACCGCGAGGAGGAGCAGCGCGACCTCCTGGCCGATCTGCTCGACGCGCAGCGGGGTGTCGGCTTCGCCCGCACGAAGTCCGGCAAGATCGTGCCGCCCACGCCGGACTGGCTGGGCATCTACCTCCTCGACGAGCCCGAAGACAACTGAGGGCCCGTCCGAAACGCCACGTTGGCTCCGCTCGAACGCGCGGGCCGACGCGGGGGGTTCGGTTAGCTCGCGCCGAGGGGCAAAATCCCCAATCACGGGGGGAGAATTCCCCCATCCGGGGGCGCGGTCCGCCCGTATCCCGGGTGTGCGCGGGCGATCGGGGGCGACGAGGGCTAGAATCGCGACGTGCCTCGCACCCTCCTCCTGCTGTTCTTGGTCCTAGCCGTGGCTGGACTGGCCTACTGGCTCTCTCCCGGCGGGGGAATCCAGGAAGCGGGGGATCTGCGCGCAGCCTCCGCCCGGGCCCGGGCCTACTTCCTCAACGAGACGAACCAGGACTACCGCCGCGCGCGCAAGGAGCTGCTCCCCTTCGAAGCGCGGCTGGCCGAGAGCGCCGCTTTCCACTTCGACCTGGCCCTCATCGATCTGGCCGAGCTGAACCACGAGGTGCAGGGGCAATACGATCTCGTCCCCGAAAACCCGCGCTTCCGCGGCCTGCTCGACTCCGCCCTGCGCCGGCTCGAGCGCGCGTCGGCCCTCGCGCCGGGGGACGAAGCGGTCGAGTACAACCTCGCGCGAACCTACACCAAGCTGGCGGCGGGCTCCGAAGAGGAGGAAAAGCTCTGGGGCGAGGCGGCGCGGCTGCTCGGCCGTCTCGCCGCGGTGGAATCTCCCGACCCGGCCGCCCTGCTCCTCTTGGGCGAGTGCTTCGAGGTCGCCCGCGATTTCGCGAAGGCCCACGCGACCTTCTCCCGCATCGTCGCTCTCGGGAGCGATTTCGTGCCCGCGACCATCTTCAAGACCGCGAGCTACCGCAGCGCCCAGGCGATGATGCGCATGCCGGGCCGGCAGGAGGAGGCGACGCGCCTCCTCAAGGAGTACGTCGAGAAGTACAAGGACGCGCCCAAGGGGGGGCCCGCGGCCACCGAGCGCGGCCGCTACACGGTCCTGCGCGACCTGGTCGAGCCCCTGGCGCCACGGCCCGACCCGCGCGACATGCGCTGGCGCCGGGTAACGCCCCGGACCGGCATCCCCGCCTCGGGCTCCCCGCCGTTCGCCATCGCGCCCGATCTCGACCGTGACTGCGCGCGCGATCTGGTGATGATGGGGGAAACCGGCCTGCGCGTCCTCCGCAACCGTCGCAACGCCACCTTCGAGGACCTGACGGAGTCGGCCGGTCTCCCCGCGGACTTCCCCGTCGCGGCGGCCGCGGCGGGCGATCTGGACAACGACGGCGATGTCGACCTCGTCGTGGGGGGCCCGGGCGGAGTGCGGCTCTTCCTGAACGACCCGGGGGAGGAGGTGCGCAAGTGGCGCTTCGTCGAGGCGACCCACGCGCTCGGCGATCGCGCGCGGGAACCCTGCGCCTGTCTCGTCCTCTTCGACCTCGACCATGACGGCGATCTCGACCTGTTCGCGGGCGGAGCCTCCAACCGCGTCTGGCGGACGGTGCTGGAGCACCCCGACCAGGAGACGACCGTGGTCGGGTTCAGCGAGATGGGCGAGGCGCTCGGCATGGCGGACTTCCCCGCAACCGAGGCGCTCCTGCTCGACGTGGACGACGATCACGACGGCGATCTGCTCGTGGCGGGCCCCCAGGGCACGGCGTGGTTCTCGAACCTGCGCATGCTGCGCTTCGAGCGCAAGGCGCTGCCCGCGGGCGGCGGACTGGTCGCGGGGGACGCGGACAACGACGGCGTGGAAGAGCTGCTTTCCGGGGGCGGGGTCTGGAAGTGGGATGGCACCGCGTGGCTGAGCCTGGGCGCGCGCGCCGCGCTGCTCGATCTCGACGGCGACGGCCTGCTCGATCCCGACCCGCTGGCGGGGCTCACTCCGCCGGGGCGCGTCCTGCGTGCCCTGGGCTCGGACTTCAACCGCGATGGCGACGCCGACCTCTTGCTCGTGACCGAGGCGGGGGTCGATCTCTACCTCTCCGCGCCCGAGCGCCCCTACGCCTGGCTCGACGTGATGCCCAAGGGGATCAAGACGAACGCGTCGGGCATCGGCACCAAGGTCTCGCTCTACGCGGGCGACCTGCGCACCGGTGCCACCGTGCGCGACGGCCTCGTGAGCTTCGGCCTCGGCCAGCGCGCCTTGGTCGACGCGGTGCTCTACCGCTGGACGAACGGAGTCGAGCAGGGGGTCGCGCCGCAGCGCATGGACGAATGCCTCGAGACGGAGGAGCGGGAGGGCGAGGTCGGCTCCTGCCCGTTCGTCTACGTCTTCGACGGCGAGGTCTGGCGGTTCGTCGCCGATTGCCACAGCGGGACGCCCCTCGGGCTCCCCTATGCGGACGGGAAGTTCCTCCCGCCACGCAGCAACGAGACGATCCTCATCCCCGGCTCCTGGCTCCGCGCCAGCGGGGGGCTGCTGCGTGTCGACGTCACAGAGGAGTTGCGCGAGCTCTTCTATGCTGACCGGATCCAGCTGCGGGCGATCGACCACCCCCGGGAGGCACGCCCGATCCTCCATGAGGCGTTTCGCATGCGCCCGGTGCCGGACTTCGAGGTTCACTGCCTCGCGGACCTGCGACCGCCGCGCGCCGCGCGCGACGGGAAAGGGCGCGATCTCCTGCCGCTGGTCTGCGCGAAGGACGGACGCCACGCAGCGGTGTTCGACCCGCTGCCGATGCAGTACGAGGGGCTCGCACACCCCTGGTCCATCGAGCTGGACTTTGGCGATCTCTCCGGTGCGGAGCGTGTGCTGTTCGTGATGGACGGCTGGGTCGAATTCCCCACCGCGAGCGCCTCCATCGCGGCGGCGCAGTCGACCACGGTGGCGTTCCGGATGCCGCTCCTGGAGGTGCGGGGGCCTGATGGCGGGTGGATCACGGCGGACGCCGATCCGGGCTTCCCGGCGGGGAAGAGCAAATCGGTCCTCGTGGATCTCACCGGCAAGCTCCCCGGCGGGGACGGCCGGATCCGGCTCTCGAGCACCCAGCGCCTCCACTGGGACGCATTCCTCCTCTCCACCGGCCCGGACCAGCCCTCCCGGGTGACCCTCCTCCCGCTCCGGTCCGCATCGCATCGCTACCGAGGCCAAAGCGAGGTGACCCGGGACCCGTCCGGCGAATTGCCTCCACGCTACGAACACGACCGCTTGGTCGCCTTCTCCCCCTGGGACCAGCTCCCGCTGGGAATGCTCACGCGGTACGGCGACGTCGCCCTCCTCCTGCGGGAGATCGACGATCGCTATCCCATCCTGGCGAGCGGGGACCTCCTGGAACTGGCCTTCGACGCCGCGTACCTGCCCCCTCTCCCGGAGGGCTGGCAGCGGGACTTCGCCCTCTCCACCGAGGGCTGGGTGAAGGATGCCGACATGAACCAGGCGGTCCGGGAGAGCGTGGGGCCCCTTCCTTTTCACGGGATGAGCGGCTACCCCTACGCGCCCCCGGAAGCGCACCCCCACCCGGATTTCGTCCGGGAATGGCTGACACGGCCCGGGCGGAGGTTGGTGGACCCGGCCGCGGTGCGCGATCCCCGGTAGCGCGAAACCTGGCGCGGGGGCGCGGGTTCAAGGGGGACGAGGAACACCATGAAAACGACCGCCTGTCTCGCCACGCTCCTGCTCTTGACCCCCTGGTCCGCGTTCGCGGAGGAGGGGCGCAAAGGCCCGCCTCGCATCGACCCCGAAGAGATCAAGGGTGCGATCGCCGAGCGCGATCGCGACGGGGATGGCCGGTTGAACGCCGACGAGTTCGGCGCAGGCGCGCGCCTCTTTCGGATTTTCGACCGCAACCAGGACGGGTTCCTCACCGCCGAGGACCTCGCGCCCCCCCGCCGCGATGCCATGCCGCCGGCCGGCGACGAGGCGCGCATGAAGGACCGTGCCGGGATGGTGCGCGAGGCCGCATCCCGCATGATGACCCACGGCGACAAGGACGGGGACGGCAAGATCTCGCGCGAGGAGTACCCCGCCGAGGCGCGCATCAAGTTCGAGGACGCCGATGCCAATAAGGACGGCTTCCTCGACCTCTTTGAGCTGACCGCCGGGATCGAGAAGCAGATGGGGCGCGGGGACCAGGAGGGCCGCGGCGAGGAGGGCGAGCGGCTCAAGCGCATGTTCAAGGAGATGGATCCCGACGGCGATGGGCGCGTCACCCGGGAGGAATGGAAGGGCCCGGAGGCGTTCTTCGATCGTCTCGACGCAGACAAGGACGGCGTGATCACCAAGGATGAGGTGCGCGCCGCGGGCGAGCGCATGGGCAAGGAGGGAGGCCGCATGGGCCAGGCGCTCTTCAAGCGCGCCGACATGGACGGCGACGGGCGCATCTCCCGCACCGAGTGGACGCTCCGTCCCGAGCTCTTCGATCGCCTCGACGCCAACGGGGACGGCTTCATCGACCCCCAGGAGATCACCGCGCAGGGCCCGCGGCGCGAGGGCCGCGACGGCAAGGACGGCGGGCCCCCCGCCGGCGGCTTCTTCGCGGAGCTGGACAAGAACCGCGATGGCAAAGTGACCCGCGAGGAGTTCCCCAACGACCTGCGCTTCCGCGAGATGGACGGCAACGGCGACGGCATCCTCACCCCCGAGGAGGTGGAGGGCGCCATGGGGCGGCGACGTCGCGAGGAGGCGTATGGCTTCCTGGAGAAGTACGACGTGAACGGCGACGGGAAAGTGACCCGCGAGGAGTTCACCGGCCCGGCCGCCGCATTCGAAGCCGCCGACCGGAACCACGACGGCGTCGTGGACGGAGCCGACCGCCCGGAGCCGAAGTAGGCGTCTCTGCGAGTACCCGCGCCGGCCACGCCCCGCGGCGCGGGCCGGCGCGTGACTTCTCGCCGGGCTTCGACGCCGCGCGGGGGGGGAACGGGCCGGTCAGCGGCCCAACTTCTCCTTGAGCTTGTCCACCAGCGAGCCGGGGTCGATGCTCTTGGCGAGATCCTCCAGTTTGGGAGGCTCGAGCCTGGGCGATGCGGTCGAGCCGCCGATGCGCACCGGGATCTTCTTCACCGTCTGGGCGATCTTCGCGTAGCTTCCCCCGCCGTAGCGCTTCGCCAGCGGCGACAGGTCCATGGTGAGTTCGAGCCGGCCGTCGAGGGAGACGCGCCCCTCGAAGTCGTGGCGGATCCCGTCGCCGGAGGCGCTCAGGCGCGAGAAGCTGAGCCAACCGTCGCCGAGGGTGAAGGTTGCGCCCGCATCATTGAGGCTGAAGCCCCCCTTCGACCGGCCGGCCAACTCCGCGAGCTGCGCGAGCAGCGACGTGTCCGGCAGCGCCATCTCCTTGAGCCGGAGGTCCCCGCCCCCCTTCAAGGTCGGCTTGGCCGCTTCCCAGGCGAGACCCTTTCCTTCCAGCTTGAACTTGCCCTCCAGGATGCCGGCGAACTGGCCGCCCGCCGACGCCGCGGGCGGGAACATGGAGGCCACCACCGGCATGATCTCCTGATCGATGCGGACCGCCGTGGCGTCGAACTCGATGCTCCAGGCGTTCCCGCCGCCGGTCTCGAGGCTGCCCTTGCCCGCCACCGTGCCGGCACCGGCGAGCTTGGCGGTGAGCGAGCGCAGGGCGAGGCGGTCCCCGGCCTTGACGGCGTCGATGTCGAGATCGCGAAGGCGGATCGCCCCGCGGTCGATGGAGCCCACCTTGATCTTGACCGCGGCGTCCTGCTGGCGATCGCGGTTGGACAAGACCAGGTCGAGGCTCACCCCTTGCAGCGCCAGCTTCTCGCCGGTGTCGAGGTTCTCGATGCTGAGCGCAGAGTTGTCGATGGCGACCGTGATGTGGAGATCGGGGCCGCCGCCTTCGTCCGTCCTCTCCGCCTGCTTCTTGGCGAGGCCATCCATGTTGGAGCCGTCGCCCTTCTGCAGGATGCGGATGTCGAACCCCGTCCCCTTGACCGAGCCCTCGATCTTGCCCTTCAGGATGGTCCTGAGGCCGATGTCGAGGCCCAGCTCGTGCGCCAGGAGCAGCGAACCCTCGGGATAGCCGGGAGGATTGGCGAGGCTGAAGCCCTGCACCTTGACGGAGGACCAGAACAGTCCCACCGAGAGCCCGCTGATCTCGACCTTTCGGCCGAGCGCGTCGCCCAGAACGCCCGCCAGCTCCTTGCGGCCCCGCTCGGTGTTGGCGAGGAGCGGCAGGCCGACGAGGGCGATGACGACGAGGAGGAGGACGACGAGGAAGAGCCACTTCAGGATGCGGAGCATGCCGGGCAGGTTAACACGCCGATCGAGCGCCGCGATCGGTCCCCGCGCCGGCCGGCGTCTCTGCGGGCTATCCCGCCGCTGCCGTCTCGAGCCGGGCGAGATTCTCGCGGGTCCCCAATGCCACCAGTTCGTCTCCCGTGGCGAGCTGGACGTCGGGGGAGGGATTGATGAGCATGGTGCCGTCGGACCGCTTCACGGCGACCACGATCGCGCCGAACTCGCGACGGATGGGCGTCTCTCGCAGGGCGTGGCCCGCGTAGGGCGACGAGGCGGGGAGGCGGATCTGCTCCATGTAGAAGTCGATGGGGTTGGCCCCGGTCGCGATCTCGACGAAATCGGCCACGGTGGGGGAGGAGATCACCTGCGCCATGCGCATGCCGCCCAGCAGATAGGGGGAGATGACGCGGTCGGCGCCGGCGGCGCGGAGCTTGCTCTCCGCGCGCTCCTCGCGGGCGAGGGCGATGATGGTGAGACCGCGGTTCATCTGTCGTGCCGTCAGCGTGACGTAGACGTTGTCCGCGTCGGAGGCGAGCGTCGTCAGGAGCCCCCTCGCGCTCTCGATCCCCGCCAGGGTCAGACTCTTCTCCTCCGTCGCGTCATGTTCGAGGACGATGTGGCCCGCGTCGCGGCCCTCTGTCACGCGTCCCGGATCCCGCTCCAGGATCACGAGGGGCCAGCGTCGGCGGCGCAACTCCTCGGCGATCGTGCGGCCAAACCTTCCGTAGCCGCAAATCACCGCGTGACCCTGCATTCCCTTCGCCTGCTTCTCCATCTTGTGTCTCCCGAAAGCTCCGAGGATCTGCACTTCAACCAGGCTCCCGGTGACCACCGAGATGATGTAGGCCATGTTGACCGCGCCAAACAGTGCCACGACGATCGTGAAGGGCTTGACGGATTTCGTTGGGACCAGGTCCGTGTAGCCCACCGTCGTGATGGTGACCACCGTCTGGTAGAGCGCATCCAGCCAGCCGAGCCCGGCGACGAGCATATAGCCCACGGTTCCCCCCAGGATCGTGCTCACCAGGAGGAGGAGGGCGTTGCGGACGCGTCTCACCACGGGGCTGATCGAAACATCCTCCCCGGTTCGTGACGGCGAGACAATCCTTGAATCCGCACGTGAAACCCTTATATGTGGTCAGGGGTGGCCTGAGCGTGATCGCGATCCCGGGCCGTTCCCACCGTGACACTCCAATCTTCTCTTGATTCCAGACGGGCGCAATCCTACCCATGAGTTCCGTTCACTTCCGTACCTCCGATATCGATCTGCAGCTCTCCGGCTCGGAAGCATTCGTGACGCGCCAGTTGCTGCTCTTGGCGCGCGGGGCGCGCGGGCTCGGCCGCGTGGAGGCCCGTGCGCTGGAGGCTCCCGCCGCTGCCCCCGACGCCGCCCGGCGTGCCCTGCCCCCGGCGGAGGCTGAGCCCAATCCCGCACCTGTGCCCGAGGTCGCGGCGCCGGCCCTGCCCGCCGCCCTGCCCGAGGCGGCGACGGCGCGGCTCGTCCCCCCCGCCCCCCCCCAGGCCGTCCCGCCGGCGCAGCGTGACGAACTCGCATCGCTCTATGCGCACTACCCCACGGCGGAACGCGATCCGCAAGCCGATGCGGCGCTGCTCTTCGCCTACTACCTCCAGCGGAGGGAAGGGCTCTCCTCGCTTCGCGTGGGCGACCTGCTACGCTGCTGCATACGCGTGGGCGTCGATTCCCGGAATTTCCACAGGTCCATCGGGACCCTGACCCGTCGCGGGTTGCTGCAGGAAGTGCGGCGCGGCGAGTCCTACCGCATCAGCGAGCAGGGAATCACCACGGTCGAGGAGAAACTGGCATGAGGGACGTGCCGCTGCTCCGGGAAGTCGCGAGGCTGAATCGCGAGCAGGAAGAGTGGCGGTCGCGAACCCTCAATCTCATCGCCAGCGAGAATGTCCTCTCCCCGGCGGCGCGGGCGCTGCTCGACGGGGACTTCCATCATCGGTATGCCGAGGGCCATCCCGGCGCGCGCTATTACGAGGGAACGCGCTACATCGACATCATCGAGGAGAAGACGCGTCTCCTCGTGCAGGAGATCTTCGGCGCCGATCGCGCGGACGTGCGGCTCCCGAGCGGCACCATGTGCAACGAGGCGGTGTTCAGCGCGCTGGTCCCGCGGGATGGCGTGGCCTGCTCCCACGGCGTGGCCGGGGGCGGCCACATCAGCCATGCCCGGTTCGGCGCGCTCGGCAAGCACGCCAGTCGCATCCTGGAGCTGCCCCGCGGCACGGATGGCTTCCATCTCGACGTGCCCGCGGCCAAGGATCTCATCCGCAAGGAGCGCCCCTCCCTCGTGGTCCTGGGCCGATCGCTCTTCCTCTTTCCCGAGCCGATCTCCGATCTGCGCCAGGTCTGCGACGATTCTGGCACCAGGATCGTCTACGACGGCTCCCATGTCCTGGGGCTCATCGCGGGGGGCCAGTTCCAGGATCCGCTCCGCGAGGGCGCCGACCTCATCACGGCCTCGACGCATAAGACCTTCTTCGGGCCGCAGCGCGGCATCGTGGTCGCGCGCGGCAAGGACGACGCGTTCTGGAAGCCGATCGACCGCGCCGTCTTCCCCGGCGTGACCAGCAACCACCATCTCTTCACCCTTCCCGCGCTCTATGCAACCTGTCTCGAGGTGAAGGAGTTTGGGCGGGAGTACGCCAAGGCCGTGGTTGCCAACGCTCGCGCCCTAGCCCGCGGGCTCGACCGGAGGGGGCTGATCGTCGCGGCAGCCAGCATCGGGTACACCTGCAGCCATCAGGTGGCGGTGGACGTGGGGGAGTTCGGGGGGGGGCGTGCCGCCTCGGGCCGCCTCGCGGCCTCCGGAATCATCACCAACATGAATCTCCTGCCCACCGAGCCCCAGGGCAATGCACGCAACCCCCGGGGACTCCGCCTGGGCGTCCAGGAAATGACCCGCTTCGGCATGGACGAGGCCGCGATGGAGCGCATCGCGAGCCTGATTCAGGAGTGCCTCGCCAAGAGCCAGGATGTCTCCTCCGACACCCGTCGGATGCGCGAGGAATTCCCCTCGATCCGGTACGGCTACAGTATTGCGGATCTGGGCAGGGAGTCGCCCGGCGTGCCCCTCAAGGCATCCAGCTCCCAGGCTTGATTTGGCGCGGCGCCGGCCGCAGGCGATCCGACGCAAGTTCGCGCGAAACAACGAGTTAAGCGCTCCCTGTGGTTGGGGGTGCAAGAATCGCGCCCCATCCCCGTTTCCATCAGTGCAATTCTGCTAACATCTCCACGCGTCAAGGATCGTGCCCGATTCGATCGGCTCGCGCACCCCCGCCTCGCACCCAGGGCCCGGCCTGCCGCGGAGCTTGTGTGCTTTCGATACCGGAAAACGAAATGGAAGAGCCTTCCGGCAGCCCGAAGGAGGAGACCCTTGTCCGGGTGTGCACCCTGCTGGACTCGACGGATCCGGAGGTTGCGGTGGCGGCGGCACGAGTCCTGGGCGCCCTGCGACGGCCTGACAGCAGGGTTGTCGAGGCTCTCAGCCGCGCTCTGAAGCGCAAGCGGCCCGCCCTGGAGGCGGCCGCATTGGAAGCTCTGGGGGCACTGGGGGGGGCAGAGGCGCTGCCCACCATCGCTCCCCTCCTCGATGTCCCCGGCGAGACGGGCGCCCGAGCCATGGAAGTGGTGGCGGGAATGGGGAGCGGAGTTCTCGGGTTTCTGGGCAAGGCTCTCGACGGTATGGGGGAGAACGGGCGCAAGCGCATTCTCCAGGTGGCGGCCCGGCTGCGCGGGGTGGAGGGGGTCGACCTCCTCCTCGCTGGTCTCAAGGCTGGCTACGCTGGACCGGAGGCGGTCTCCTGGATCGCCGAGGCGCTCAACGGAGTCGGGGCGGCGGACCGGTCGCGTCTGGCCAGCCGCCTCGAGCAGTTCCTGCGCAGCGATCGAGCCCGCAAGACACCTCGCGTGGCGGCGGAAGCGGCAGGGTTGCTCGCAGGCATCGCCGGGCCGAAGGAGCAGGGACGTCTGCTTCACTGCGCGATCGACACCGGGTCCCCGGCGGCCCGGGGGGCGGCCCTCGAGGCCCTCGAGCGGGTCGCCCGGGAGTCTCCCCTCGACGCCGAAGTGATCGAGGGGTTGTTCGGCCTCATCTTGGATCCCGACTACACCCGGGTCGCCTCCCGCGCCATGAAGATCCTGGAGTCGGCGGCCCTACCTGCGTCGGATGCCGTGCGGCTCCTCGGCTACTTGAGGGGCAACGATCCGGCGCTGCGGCGTTTCGCCGCCAACGCCTTGGGCCAGATCGACACGGCGAAGAGCGCCGAAGCGCTCCTCGATCTGCTCCGCGGGGACAACCCGGAACTGCAGAAGCGATCCGCGGTCTCCCTCGCACGATTGAAATCGGCCGTTCCCCTGGTGGTCGACGCGCTCGCAGCGGCGCCCGATGCGCAAAGCGCTTGGGTACTCGCGCGCATCCTCATGCCTCAGATCGTGAGGTTGAAGGGCGAGCAGGTCACCTCGCTCGCCACGGCCTGCGCCGCCTGGCTCGAGTCCGGCGATCCGCGGGGGGAAGCCGTCGTCGCCTTGCTTCGGGAGCGCCACAACGGCGCCCTCCTCGATGCCGGCATGGCCCGTGTGAAGCGTCTCAAGCGGGGACGGAAGGCGGGCGAGATCCTGAACCTCCTTCTCCCGCCCCTGCGGGACGCAGAGGAGGTTTCCGTCGAGATCCGCTATGAATTGGGGCTCGCCGAGATCATGCGCGGCAAGAAGGATGTGGTACGCGAGGCGCGGGCCGGACATCCGGGCCTGCGGGCCCTCGAGGGGTTGGCGCAGGACAGAGCGTTCGATCTCCTGGCGCGGCTGCGGCGCGAGAAGGGCTATCTTCTGCCGGAAGCCTACTACCTGATCGGCTGCCACTTCGCGGAGCGCCACGGTCCCGATCGGGCGCTGGGAGGCGAACTCCTCCGTTGGCTGGTCAAGACCTTCCCCGAGGACAACGTCGCGCAGCCCGCCGCCAACAAGCTCGTGATGGAGGGCTTCCCGCCCCCCCCCGCCCCCCGGCAGGGCGCCAAGGCGGCGACCCCGGCGGCGGGTCCGGCGCCCGTCACGAAGAGGTCCGCGACGGCGAAGCCAGCCAAGCCGGCCAAGCCGGCCAAGCCGGCCAAGTCTGCGAAACGGGCGAAACGGGCGAAGCCGGCCAAACCCGCGAAGCCTGCCCAGCAGGCGAATCCGCCGCAGGGCAAGCGTCCCGCGGTCCGACGCAAGTAGGATCGCCGTTCCGTTCCGATCCAGTCGCGTTCTCCCGCGCGATTGCCCGAACCCACCCCTGTGATAGCCCTTCGTTGCACGAAGCGTTTCCCAGGGAATGGGTCCACGCGGCTCGCGTCGGCGGAGGCGTACTCCGGGCGCGGGGCGCAAGGAGGTTTCCATGGATCGAAAATCGCGCGGGACCAGGGGCCACCAGGCATGGCTGCGCAGCCTCGCGACGGCCGCTTGCGGTGCCCCGGTGTTCGTGGGGTACGCCTCCCTCCTGCGCCGGCGGGCGCACGGCGAGCACGAGGCGCGTACCGCCGCGCGGACGGCGCGGAAGCGCCAAGCCGGGTTCAGCCTCGTTGAGGTCGTGCTCACATTCTCGATCCTCGCGATCGCCACGACCGCGCTGGGTCTGGTCGAACTTTCCAACTCCCAGCGCGGCCGCGAACTGAAGGCGCGGGACATCTCCTTCTCCCGCGGCCAGGCGTTCATGGAGCGGCTGCTCCGGATGCCTTTCGGCGCGCCCGACCCGGTGAAGTGCCAGGCGGCCGACTACGAGCGGCTCTTCGGGAGCGACGACGACGTGCGAACGCTCTCGCTCACGCAGCTGGAGCGCCGCGACTTGGATGGCGACGGGGCGATCGACGAACCCCCCTTGCGCTTCGCGCTGAAAGGCGTGGAGGACGCGGGGGAGTGGGAGATCTTCGTGGACCGGGACCTCGACGGGAACGGCATGGTCGAGCCGATGCTCGGCACCGTGGAAACCCGCGAGGGGCGGTCCGACATGCTGCGCATCGAATTCAGGCACAACGGGAAAACGGTTCTCAAGACGCTTCGCTCGCGGACTCCGCAGGAGCGCGATGAAGAGGAGTTGGCGGGGTCATGAACGCAACAACCACGAGGGGCATCACCATGAGCACACAGGGACGAAAGACGGGGGAGCGGGGCACCATCCTGCTCGTAGTCGTATTCGTCGCGACCGCGGTCGCGGCGTTGGCGGCTCTCTCGAGCGGGCGCGTCGTCAGCGAGACGCGCAACCACCAGGCGATGGAGCAGGAGACGCGCGCCTACAACGCGGCCTTCGCCCAGATCCACTTCGCGATGAACGTGGTCACCAACAGCGCGTACGACAACGAAAACCACAACCTCGCGATCCGCGACGCGCTCGCCGGCAACTTCGGCGGGACGGCCGCCACGGTCTCCAAGACCCTGTTGAAGACGATCAGCCAGGGGACGGAGACAGCCAGGGCCTGGGGGGAGGGCGGCGCCTACGAGGCCAAGGGCCGCGAGGAGTGGCTGGAGGACCCCACGGGCGTCGTTCACGGCCTCGTGGAGGGCACCGAGGTGCGCGTCTATGCGGCGCGCGACTACATCCAGCGCCTGCAGAAGCTGAAGGGGGAGAGCGTGGTGGATGTGGACCCCGCCGGGCTCTCGGGCAGCTACTTCGTGCTCGAGGCGGCCGGCCGGACCGGAGATACGATCCGGCTGGTCTCCGCGCTCGTGCGCGAGAACGAACCCTTCAGTTCCTTCGTCTTTTTCCAGAACCGGCACACCCTGGGGGTCTCCGGCGCCCCCCGCGGGCTCATCCACAGCAACGACAAGGTCGCCTTCTACTTCCCGGACGGCAAGTACGTCGACCCCGTGAGCGCGGTTGCCGGATTCTCCTTCCTGGCCGGCGCGACCGTCGGCAACACGCAGCTCAGCGACGCCAATCCCGCCGGGGCGACGATCAAACTCGACAGCGTCGACCTCGCGGCCCTCAAGGCGAAGGCGGACTTCTACCGCGGCGACCCCGGCCTGGACGCGGAGCTCACGCTTCAGTCCAGCGGCAACGTGCGGATCCGGCCCCACACGCCGCCCCGCTACGACATCGTGACCAAGACCAGCACGACCAACGTGCTCACGGGCTATGAGACCGTCACGGTGACCGAGAAGCAGAACGTGCAGGTGGGCACGAAGGTGGTCACCTACACCGAGACCGTGATCACCGGCTATGTCACCGAGACCTACTGGGTGACCGAGCCTGTTTACACGACCAAGACCGAGACCTACATCGAGAAGGTGCCGGTCTACGGCACGCAGGTGGTCGAGAAGACCAAGCTCGTCCCGATCTACGAGATGCGGGAAGTCGCCAAGACGCGCCAGGTGAAGGTCTTCGTGCCCTACGCCGGGAGCGGCACCGCCGGCGGCGGGACGGCGGTGGGAGGCGGCGGCGGCGTGGCGGGAGAGTATGTCTGGGTCACCGAGACCTACTACGTCACCGAGCAGGTGCAGGTCGGGACCAAGACCGAGACCTACTTCGTGACGGAGCAGGTCATCGTCGGCTACAAGGACGTCCAGAAGACGCGGCAGGTGACCACCCAGACCGGCACGCAGCAGGTGCAGAAGACGCGGCAAGTTCCGGTGTACGGCACGGTCACGAAGACCCGCACCGATCCCGTCTACGAACTCAAGGACGTGCAGGTCACCAAGCAGAATCCGATCTACACCCCCGTCGTCAACACCTGGCAGGAATACGTCTACCAGGCGCCGGTCTACTTCAACACGGTGAACAAGAAGCTCTCGCCCGACCAGGGGAGCACGCTCTACATCGACGGCCGGATCACCAAGCTCGCCGGGGACCTCTTCGGCCGCCTGACCATCGTCGGCAACGAGAAGGTCCGGATCACGGGCAACATCCGCTACGTGGACGACAAGGGCCGGACCGCCATGCTCAACGGCGGCGACTACACCAAGACCTACGATCGCAACGGCGCCTACAAGGGGACCAGCGTTCTCGGAGTGATCGCGCGGGACGATGTCTTGGTGACCAGCTCGGTCCCGACCCAGACCGAGATCAACGCCACGCTCATGTCGACGACGGGGCGCGTCGGAATCGACGGGTTCTGGATCGACACCGCCGGCAACCCGCTCAAGGACCGCACCAAGATCCTCACGGCGGAACAGCAGCTGCGGGAGCAGGCGTACGATGTCGTGAGCGCCTACCGCACGCGGACCTTCGTGAAGGACTCGCTCCGCCGCATCGGCGGGATCATCTCCGACAACCGCATCCTCGAGACCTACATCACGCCCCGCTCCGACGGCACCTCCCAGGTGGACAGCGGATTCAAGCGCGGCAACATGATGTTCGACCTCAACCTCCTCTTCAACCCTCCGCCGAACTTCGTCGAGGTCCCGCGGCCGGTGCTCACCTACTTCGCCCCGGTCTTCTTCGTCCGCGGCAACGGCAAGTGAGGCAAGCATGACCCGTCAACATGGATTCACGCTGGTCGAGACGGTGGTTGCGCTGGCGCTGTTCGCGACGGGGGGTACCTACGTGTACTCGACGTTCGCGGCGGTGACGGCGAGCACGTCGACGGCGACGGTGGAGATCGACCTCAACAGC
>Ga0187893_10003535_pt1 | contig 31465 bp, 20 predicted proteins | sample MA1701074metaG_FD_139574 | JGI IMG/M metagenome (GOLD analysis project Ga0187893, IMG submission 139574) | White microbial mat communities from a basaltic lava cave in the Kipuka Kanohina Cave System on the Island of Hawaii, USA - MA170107-4 metaG ...
CCTGCCGCAACTCTTCCCGATAAACGCGCTCGGCTGAGCGCATCGTCTCCAAAGCAAAAATCATCGCCGCGGCTTCAACCTTCTGCACTCACAGTCTGTCCTGAGGGCGCTAAACAATTACCACCCGTGGTCTTGGCACCGGTAATGTCTTTTGCTTCGCACCTGTGGGTTCCGGAATTGGGGCGGCCAGAATTTCCGGAACCCGCAGCCCCCCCCTACTATTCAGCGGCGAAAGTCGTCATCGCTGAGAGGAAACAATCCGGGGGCAAGCGTCAGGGCTCCTATGGAACGTCGCCATCTTCGCCACGGTGTCGTGGAGGTCCGCAGACCTTGGGTTTGACCGCGAACCGACTTGCCGTCCGATAACTTGCCGGAGAGAGAATGGTCACGGGGTTAGCGTTGCTCCTGCAACGCGGCACGAACAACATTCCGAGTTTCTTCCACGTCGTAGTCGCATTTGATTATCTTGTAGAGATCTTCACCTCTGGTCTTCAGATTCTTTGCATTTATTTTGATTTCGTCCGTGCGGAGTTCCTTTGCGCCGTGGGAAAGCTTGACCCAGTAGCTCGTTCTCAGACCGTCAAGATGATAGAAGTACATCTCGTGGTCGCGCTTCTCGACTCTGTGAAAGCCCTTTGTCCCCAAGGACTTTCGAACGACGACAGCAGCAACAGGCCCGATCATGCCCCCAGAGCCGACCTCAATCGCGCGAGCGCCCTGGCTGCCGATTCGTGGAGTTCCCCAGTTGGTGTCCGACTGTACTCTTCGTAGAGGGAGGCAATTGTCGAAGCCAGGTCCCGGACGGAGCCAAAGAACGAATCGCCTACACCACCAATCTCGATCCCAGGTGCAAAAGCAACATAGCGCACATCTTCACCAGGCTGGACCTCTACCTTCAAGGGCTGCCGCAGTGTCCCGAAACCTTCTATGATAGTCAAATAGACTATTCTCTCCCGAGTAGACGCAAGTCGTTGGCCGCTGGAACGAAGATACCTAACTGTCCCTAACTCACCAGTCGGCACCAGCTCGGCGGGGCTATCCGTTGGTCGGGCTGCATCGACTGCCACGAGTTCAGATCCTTCCTCCGTTGTCCACGACTGCCTATCCTCCTTGGCAACATCGAGCACGGCTGGGGATTCCGCGGTCGGTCGGTCAAGCAAATCGGTCATGGTTCGCCCTTTAGGTATCGATGATACTCAGGGGTGATGATCGCGAAGAACGCTGACTCTATGGTTTCGTGGGCGGATTCCAAGAACGGGAAGACCCTCGAAGAGTCCGCAGCGGTCGTATAGCAATCAAAGTCAAGTTTCGGGCCAACGACGGCCTCAGGAGACGAACCGATCTGCCCCGCATCGAGGAGTCCGAGGCGCAGGTGCTTGTCACCGTCTCGGGAGTGGAAAACCAATTCAGTGGAGCCTTCCCCGAGATTGGGCAATCCCTCCCATCCCGCAAGGCACAGCTTCAGACACGGATGCAATCGATCTCGCTCCCGGGGAGGACCAAATGTAGGGGGCAGAACGTTGACATAGCGGAGCCCCAGCCGGGTTATCGAGCTTACAGTTACTCGGCGGCGGAATTCGTCGAACACGAATTCGAATCCCCTTCGGAAGTCAGCAAAGGTGTCATACTTCTTAGAGCAGTAGGCGAACGTGTTGATCGAAAGAAGCACGAGTCTCTGTTCGTCGTCACTGACCAAGCGCAACGGTTGAAGAAGCGGCGCTTCCCCTGGAGTGGCCCGACTTACGAAAAGCTTGGGAAACCGTCCGCGAAGATCCGCCTGGAGAGATCCCCAAGTTGAGAGCAGTGAGAGGTTGCCAGGAAAACGAATCTCGTACACAACCTCTGCGAGTGGAGAATTCGGAAGTGCTTCCCGCGTCATTTCTTAGGACGTAAGGAAACCCGTAGAGGATTCTCCCGGGTGAATTGATCTTCTGTTCAGGCTTCTCATGCTGGCAGTCTACCATCTCAAGCCCTGCTAGCGTCAAGAGGCGGGTTTGGGGGACTTCGCAACGTGTTGGCAGCGTCTACAGGGTTTCATGTCCCCGCTCGGGTTAACGGGTACTTGACACGACTTTGTGCATCGCCACCAGCTGCGCCACCCCTTCCCGGAGGTCGGCATCGGCACAGGGAAGGCCTCCCCCGTGCAGGCCTGCCCAGGGAGGCAAGAGAACAAGAAAACGAGAAAAGGACACATGGTTCAGCGCTCCTGGAGGTCGAGGGTCTTTTCAAAGGCAAACGAGAGGACCGTTCCCGAGAGGTTGGTGGTGAACAGCCTGGACTTCACTCGCACGACTGGGGGGTTACTGCCGTCCGGTGCAACGAGAACAAATGCGTAACCAAGCCAACCGCCACCGTCATCGATGGTCTCTTGGTTCGCCTGTGGAATCAGCCTCGCACCTGAATTCATTCCCGGGTCAACATCATCCGGTGGCGGCGTTCCCCAGGGAAGGTCCCTCCTGCCATTGAATCCAGCGCGTCCCAGGACGAGCTGGGGAAGCGGTGGAGGCGATCTTGTCATAGGTCACGTTGCCAGTAGGGGCCGAACAGGTGGACGGTGGAAGGGAGGTGGGTGGTGGGGATCACGCCGCCGGGACGGCTACGCGCGCTCTCGGCGGTCTCAGCGGGATGAACGTGTCCTCCGGGGACGAAGCCATGGCGGCCAGGTATTTCGAGGCGGCTGATGACTGACGTAGGCCCGGTGTCTCGATGCTTCCTGTCCACAACCCGGGTCGTGTGACGTTCGTATCTACTTTCTTCACACTCGACTCCCTGATGTTCGCCTTCCGTCTTCAGCGACCCATCGACAAGACCCCGAATGGCACCTCAAGGAGCCGCCCTGCCACGACCGGACCTCGTCTTCGGCGACTTCTGGCCCATCATTTGAGAAAGCTGCTCAGGCGTGTGAGAAACTCGTCTGCAAATCCGCTGCGAATGAACGTGGCTTCTACTCCGAAGAACTCTTGCACGCGTTTCTCGTAATCCTGGTCGGGATCCTGGTTGAAGTAGCAACAGAGGACTTGCTTCGGGGATCCCACCTGCTTGGCCGCCAGGTGACACCACAGATAATCGTCGGCCTTCGAGAAGGAAAAGCCGATCACGATCACGCGGTCGGCGGCAATCAACGCTTCCTGGCTGTCACGGAGTAAGCCGCCGAAGAGATCCCGGATTCGTGGATCGCCCTCTCCCTTCCCAAATTCGCGCTTCTGCCGCAGGCCGACCATGACCGGATCGATCAGGTGGAAGCACGGCTTTTCATGACACCGTTCGCCGAACCAGGACCTGGGAGCTTCGCAGGACAAACTCTCGCAGATCCCCAACGGGCACTCTCCATCGTTCGCCCAGCAGAAACGGCACTTTCCGTCCCGATCGCAGAACTTGCGGTGCGTCCACTGAATGCTGCCGTGGAGCTTGAAGATGTCGGCGATCTCCGGCGCGAGACTCGGACGATACGAGAACCCACGTCGATCGCAGACGAGCGAAAACTCCGCGTAGAGGTCGTAGTTGAAGGTCAGCACCCGGAGAGGATGGCGGAGGATTGACCAGAACTGCCGGAGGCGGCGGCATTCCGTCGGTCCGGGGCGAAGGATGTCTTGGGTAAGACACTTGAGCTCGAAGCCGGCGACAGCTTGAGCGTGACTCACCACCGATGCCACTCCCTCCGAGTAGATCTCGTAGTAATCCTTGAGGCCTTGATGTGCTGGTGATCTCCTGGATTCCTTGAACGCCTTATCCAGGCCAGACTCCGAGATTTCAACGGAGCATCGGCCCTGATTGAAGTCGACATCGAGATTCTTCCAAAAATCTTCCAGGTCCTGAGGCGATTTATAGGCCTCCCACACCGCCTGGAGGACCGGATAGCGCTTCAAACGCTCCTTCACGGATGCCGTGAAGAACTTGCAGCCGAGGGGCGGCCGGTAGGGTTCGTAGTCCTGGCTGCCATAGCTGAAGCCAGACCCAAGCCAGACCACCGTGTCCTTGGTGTCCTTGCCAATGTCGCCGGGCTTCACAGGACCTCCAAGAACTCCGCGACGACCTGGACCTCGTCCTCGGCGATCTCCTTCAGTTCGATGGGCTTGAAGGCGGGGTTCAAGGGATCAAGGACGATCCGCGCGTGGCGCCAGGTGCCGTCCGTGGCCTTGGTCTTCTCGCTCTTGTAGACCTTCAAGGTGTAGCTGCCGCCCGTATCCGGGTCGTGGATTGAGCGGTGCTGGGCGAGGACGATCTTCCCCTGGCGGGTGCCGGTGACCGGCGAGGAGAAGAGGCACCAGGAGCCGTCCGGGATTCGGTCCTCCATGGAGCGGCCCGTCACCTGCGCGACGAACATGCCTGGCCGGAGCTTCCTCGCGGTCTTGACCTCGGCCCAGGCATCGAACTCGACCTCCTGGGACTCCCCGAACGAGCCGGCGGCGATCTTGAGGGTCGTGAGCGGGACGACCTTCGTGTACTTGTCCTCCTCGGATGGGCTCCCCACGACCTCGAAGGGGAGCGGGGGCGTCGAGGCGACCTTCGCGGGACGCGCGGCCGCCTCCCGCGGGGGATGGGCCACGCGGGGATCGGCCGCGGGCGGATCGAGGAGCGTCCGGTAGGGCATCCCCGACTCCATCGCCCGCTTCATGGCGTCGTAGATCTCCAGGATGACGCGCTTCGTGCGGTACTCGCCGTGCTCGGCCTCATCGTTCCGGCGGACGATGGGGAAGGTGTCGAGGATGTAGTCCGCGTCCTCGCGGTTGATCCCATAGAGGTGGAAGAAGGCGGCGTCCAGTTCGGCGCGGAGGAGGAAGCGGCGCTCGGGGTCCCAGCGGAAAGGCGGGCCATCGTGGCCGCAGTCCCGGGCGAAAGGCTCCAGGTCCCAGGCGGTGTAAGTGAGTTCCAAAACGCGGGGGAGGAGCCAGAAGGATAGGGGTTCCTTGCCATTCCAGGGGGCGGCCGGTGCGTAGGCGCCCGGGATAAGGACAGGAAGCTGCTTCATGGTGAAGTACTTCAGGCTGGTTCCACCGAGCTTTTGGCGGGAGCAGTAATCGAAGGCGAGGCAGTCGAGGTTACCGAGCAAAGCAGCAACCGCAGTTGTCGGATGCCCAAGAAACATGAGAAGGAATTTGTCACCCACTCCCACCCGCGGCACCACGCTCGCGATCACGGTGCGCTCGTCCGTGCTCCGGCAGATGTCCCGCCAGCCCAGGAGCCACTCCCGGTTCCAGCGGCCGGCGAGTCGGTCCCGGACCTCCTCATGGGGCACCCAGTAGCGGGCGATCGCGAGTAGGCCCGGGTCGTCTTTTTCCCCGGCCGTGAGGTCCCGCGTCTCCAGCCCCTTGTAGGTCGCCCAGCGGTGATCGAAGTGGTGGATGAGCTTCGCCTCGTAGAGTGGGAGGTAGCGGTCCTTCCCCTTCACGAACACGTTTCCGTCGAGACGCCAGCCTTCCGGCTCAAGCTGCTCGCGGGTACGGAAGTGCTCTGAGTCGCTGGTCATGTTGAACAAACCCTGCTTGAAGGACACCCCCCATGGGTTCTCCGGCGGCCCCTCCTCGATCAGGACCGGCACCCGGCGGTAGATCGCCTTTGTGATCTCGGCGTCGCGCTTCGAGCGGAAGACCGGGCAGGTGCGGGTGTTCGGGTTCAGGAGGCGGACATCTTCGGGTGTCAACTCGAACCGCCGCTCGTCATCCGCGAGATCGCCCGTCCGGTGCGCGAAGAAGAGGAACTCCATGCCCTTCGCCGGGCGGCCGGAGCCAGCGAGGGTGACGAGGGCGAACTTCATGCGGCTGTCCACCGCCGGGAACAAACCCTCTCGGTTCTCGAAGTCATAGAGGCTCGCGAGCGACCTCTTCTCGACCAGGTCCTGGAAGAAAAACTTCGTCGTATCGTCCGTGGCGATGCCCGAGGGAAGGATGGCCCCGACGCGCCCCGCCGGCGAGATCAGGAGCCGCTTCGTCTCGGCGAAGATCGCATAAGTGTTGATCCTCCCTCGGCCACAAAACGGGAACCGCCCACTCCCGTTAGCGAAGTGTGCAATGGCATCATGCTCGCGTTTGGCATCAACGAAGGCCGAATGAAGCAGTGCGTCTTCCTGGGCAAGCCTCCGGATTCTATCCTTCCGGTCGGCACCAGTGATCGCCTCCGCGATTTCTGGCCGACGAGTCGCGAACCACTCCTTCTCTTTCAGCTCGGTGTGCTCCCACGGCGGGTTCCCCAGCACCACGTCGAAGCCATTGCTCCAGCCCGCCTGCTCGCACTCCGGCTTCTCCCCGGCCTGCTGCACTCGAAACACATCGGGAAACGCGATGTGCCAGTGGAGGAACTGGTACTCTCGGGTCAAGCGCTCGACCTCGGCCCGGATCTCCTTCGCGACCGTCGAGGGGTTCGCCGAGAGTCTCGCGAGCACCTCGTCCGTGATCGCGGGCACCCCGTCCTTCACCTTCTTCCACACGAACGCCGCGCACCAGGCATCGGCGACGAGCTTCGTGTTCCGGAAGAGGCTCGACTGAGCGAGAAGGGTGTTCAACTCCTCTTTTTGCCGGATGCCCTGGATCGTCGAGTCGTCCACGGCCTCCACGGCCCGGACCTTCTCGGCGATCCTTCCGACCTCGCCGGCCTCCTCGGCCTCGAAGACCTCGAACAACGTCTTCTGGCCCTTCGCCTTCCTCTCCTCCCGGTTCCGCTTCTTGAGGGCGCTCGCGACCTTCTTCTCGTCCCCCTCGATGACCTCGAACGCCTCGTCGGGGAGGCCGCCCTCGAGGAGCCTCGGCGTCGTGCCGAGGAGGCTATTCCCGCAGACGATCCGCCGCTCGAGGAACGAGAGCGGCTTCCCCGGCTCCAGGGCCTCGAGCCACAGGCTCACCTTGCACAGCTCGACCGCCATGGGGTTCAGGTCCACGCCGTAGATGGAATGTCCCACGACGTCGCGCAGGGCTTTCCGGAGAGCGACCGGCGACGGTTCGGCATCGCCCGTCCGAATGGCCGCAAGGCGCTTCGCGATCCGATGCGCGGCGGCAATGAGAAAGTGTCCGCTCCCGCAGGCAGGGTCGCAGACCTTGAGGGCGAGGATCGCCTTCTCGGGCTCCGGCTTCCGGACAGCCTCGTCGAGAACCGGGTCGAGGGCGGAGTCGAGGAGGCACTGGACCAGGCTCTCCGGCGTGTAGTAGCTGCCGGTGGTCTTCCGCTCGTTCCCAGTTGCGGCGCGGAGGTCGAACGTGGCCGAGCCGGTGTTCACCTCGGGATGGAGCTCCAGGAGGGACTCGTAGACGCTCCCCAGCTCCTCGGCCCCGAGGTTCTTATAGTCCACGGACCGGAGGAGCTTCTCCTTCCGGGTGAAGGCGAGCGAACGCACGGCTTCAAGGAGGTGCCCGTTCTTGAGGTCGGCCTCCAGGAGATCGGGGATCGCCTCTCGCGACCAGAGGAAGCTCCCGAGCGCGGGAAGGCCCAAGGGCGGGCAGCCCTCGTCGTTCCCGAGGCCCACCATGATCACCTTGAAGCCCCGGTAAAGGTCGGGGTGCACCGTCCCCCGCATCCGCTCTGCCAGTCGCCGGATGCGGGCCGTGGAGTAGTACCGGAGGAAGCGGTCCTTCGCCTTCGGATCCGCTTCCGGGTTCAAGAGGACCTCGCGATTCTCGGCAACGAAGAGAAAGAGGAGCCGGTAAACGAGCCGGAGGAGCTGGCGGTAATAGTCGTCCCGCTTCAGGGCTCCGGACCGCAAACGCTCCAGGAGACGATGGTTCCCCGGGAAGGCCAGGAACCCGGCCCCCAGGATCCGGATCGCCTCCTCGACACCGGAGCGGAGGCTCTCCAGCGCCCTCGTGCCCTGGTCCCGTGCTGCGTGGACCCACTTCTCCAGCCAGCACTCCTCGGGCCGCTCTCCCTCCACGCGCGACTGGTGGGCGAGGAGCCAGAGGAGGACGAAGTCCGGGTAGACCTCGTCCTCCATCATGGCCTCCAGGTCGAACTCGACCCAAGCCTGGCGGGTCAGGGAGACGTTGTCGCGAAGGATGCGCAGCCGGTGGCCGTTCGAGACGAAACCCCAGAGGAGATCCGCGCTCCGGTTCAGGTATTCCTGGACGAGCCCGTGGGGACTGGTCCTCGCCGCTCCAACAACACCGGCCGACCGCCGGTCGAGGTCCACCCGGAAGCCGACGAGGTGGATCGGCGATCGCCACCACATGTGGGAGATGGGATAAGTCTTCCCTTCGAGTTCCAGCCCCCTTGCCGGCGGGAGGCGGCCGTAGCCCAGCTCCTGGAAGAGGACGAGGAGCCATCGCTCCCGGGTGACGGTCGTCCCTTGGTCGCCTTCGGGGAGTTTCGACGCTGCCTCCTGGAAATGCGTCCACGCCCCCTTCATGCGGTTCCAGGAGCGGCTCACGACCTCGTTCAGGCGTTCGCCCTTGGAAATGTGATATGCCTCGGGGGTGAGACCATCCAGCATACGGTCGCCGCCGGCGATGCGGGCGAGGATGTCAGAGGGGAGGAGTCCGCCCTCGGTACGGACGGTGGTGAACGTCTCGCCCGCGGCCCGTGCGAGGCTCACGCCCGGGCACCTCCGGCCGGCAGGAACACGTAGATCCCAAGCAAATCCGCCGGAAGCTGGGGCTCCACCTCGCAGGCGAGGCCCGGAAGGTGGGCGGAGACCCTCACCCGGGCGTGGGCGTCCTTGAGCGCGGCCGCACGACTCCGGGCCTCTCCCTCGACCTTCGGCCTCAGCGCCTCATACCCCTCGACGACCTTCCAGATGAACCCAGCCGCCTGCTCGCCGCCGATGTTGGCATCCGGCGCTGCCCAGAGCAGACCTTCCGCCGCCTTTTCGTCGAGCCAGACCGCGTCCTCCGGCGGACCGGTGAACGCCAGGAGCCGGCACTCCTCGGCGAGCTGGGAGCGCCGATCCCTCCCGTGCTTCGTGATGATGTCGTAGCGGAACCGGAGGAGGAGCAGTGTCGTACGTTTGGCGACCGTTCGGGTGCGGATGGCGGCTGCCCGGCGAGCGACGCTTTCGGCTGCCGGGTCGAGGGCGGTATCGAGGACGTGGGTTGCGAGGCCCTCGACGATGGGGTGAGTCCGGGAGAGATGGACCTGGCCCTCCTTCAGGGGCAGGTCGTAGCGGGCGGCGAATCTCTCGTCGCATCGGAGGGAGTCCCGGAGGGCCCTGGCTGTCTCCTTCAGATCGAACTGGGTGAAGTCCTCCTTCCGGGCCAGAACGGCGCCATGGGCCTGGAGAGAGTCCTCGACGAAGGCGGCAACGTCCACGGCCGACCCGACGGCATTCCGCGACGCCTCCAGCTCCCGGGCGACCTCCTCGACCTTGATCGACTCCTGGGCAAACACCGTCCTCGACCGCTTCTCCCGATCGGCCGCACGCTCCCAGTGGGTGTAGAGGTCTTCCTTCTTCGGTCTCAAGTACTCCTCGAAGCCGGGGAGCAGCCCCTGGCGTGGACCCTCCTCGGAGGCGCCCTTTTCGCGGAGGAGGAGCCCCTCGAAGATGGCCTCGACGACGGCGTTCGTGTCGATCGGCACCGGCACGGAGATCCCGAGGGAGCTCCGAATCGTCTTGTGCTTCCGGATGAGGACATCGATCACAATCCCGTCGATCTGATTGTCGATGCCGTAGTACGTCAGGACCTTCACCACTGGACGGGGCTGACCGAAGCGGTCCACCCGTCCCTCGCGCTGCTCGTGGCGGGTGGGCGACCAGCTCAGGTCGTAGTGGAGGACCGCGTCGAAGTGCTCCTGGAGGTTGATGCCCTCCGAAAGGCAGTCCGTGGCGATGAGGACTCTCTTTGGATGGTCCTTCAGGGAGAGGACGCGGGCCTCACGCTCCGCCGGGGGCAGGAGACCGGTGACCGGCAGGACCACCGCGTCCTTCGGAAGCCGCTTCCCCAGTTCCTGGGCGACGTACTCCGCCGTCGGAATGAATCGACAGAAAAGAATGGGGCGGTGGCCGTCCTTGAGGAGTGTCTTCACCAGATCCGCCGCCTTCAGGATCTTCAGATCTTTCTCCCCCTCGAGGGCCTCGGCCTCCCGGGCCATGTCGAGGAGCCGGCGGCGGGTCTTCTCGGCCTCGGCATCCTCGCTCCGGGTCGGATCGCTTCCCGGGGCGACATCGACCCCCTCCTCCCGGTCCTCGGAGTCCACGTCGAAGACGGTCCGGCGACCTGCTTCGTCGGCCTCCTCGGGGGTCTCTGTCTCGACGGTCGTGGAGCGCGTGCGGAGGGTGGCGGCTGCGGCAGCCGGGCTCGACGCCAGGGAACGAAGGAGAGCAAGCGCGGACCACCAGCGCACGCGCTGGCGGTGCTTGCCGCCGACGGGGTCGATCACGGTCTCCCGGGCGTAGCGAAGCACCCGGTCGAAGAGATTGCGGTACTCCGGGGAGAGCTTGTAGGACTCCTCGGCTTCCTTCCGTTCGGGGAAGAAGGTGGATGTGTCGAGGTACTTCCTGATATCGGCCCGGCGGCGCTGGACGAAGTGCTCGGCCAGGCGCCGCCGGTGGGCCTCGTTCTGCTTCCCGGCAAGGTCCTCCGGCAGCTCCTTGAACTCGGGCTTGAGGAAGCTCAAGAGCGAGCGGAAGGCTTGCTCCTTGCCGCAGTGGGGCGTCGCGGTGACGAGGATCAGGTGGCGATCCGAGTCGGCGAGCTGCTTCACCAGCTCGTGGCGTTGATGCCGGCCCCCGCGTCCCTCGTAGCCGAACGCGCAGGTGTGGGCCTCGTCGATGACGAGGAGCTTCGGGGCCGTCCGGACGAACTCCAGCCGCCGGCGATCGGTCTTGATGAAGTCCATCGAGACGACAACGAAGGGGTGGATCTCGAACAGCGACTGGCCCACCCGGCAGTCCCGCTCCAGCTTCCCGGCGGTACTGGGAAGGACCAGCTCGGCGTCTATGTGGAACTTGTCCCTCAGCTCCTTCCGCCACTGCTCTGCGAGGTGAGGCGGGCAGAGGACCCCGAGACCCTCCACCTCGCCCCGGTCGAGAAGCTCGCGGACGATGAGACCCGCCTCGACGGACTTCCCGATACCCACATCGTCGGAGATCAGGATGCGGACCGGGTCGAGTTTGAGCGCCATGAGGAGCGGCACGAGCTGGTAAGGGCGCGGCTCCACCGCGATCCGGGCGAACGAACGGAAGGGACCCGCGCCGGCTCTGGAGCTGAGGCGCACCGCCTCCCGGAGGAGCCTTGCGGATCGGTGGCCGCCGGCCAGGTTCGGATCGGGGAGGTCGAACCGGGCGGGCTCGACGGGCTCAAGGGGCAGGTAGATCCCGGTCACCTCGGCCTCCGTGCCGCCCAGGGGCTTGAGGAGGAGTAGATCTTCCTCGGATCCCGGGAGGACAACCCACTCGCGGCCGCGGGCCTTCACCAGGGAGCCGATGGTGAAGCGTGTGCCGGTCATAGCCCGCGCTGCCACGCGTCGAGGCCCCTGACGAGCACCTCCTCTAGCCAGGGCTCGAAGCGGCCGGCCAGTGCGCCGGAGTCGTCCTTGTAATTCAACTGGAATACCTCGTCCGAAAGCACGGTCAGGTCCGCAATCTCCTGCCCCTCGGACCCGACGGGCTCCTTCCGGAAATAGACCGCGGAGACCGCGATCACGCCGCGGAAATGGGAACCGAGCCCATGGAACGAAAGGAGGATCTCCGCCCGGAAATCGCTCTGGAGGAGCAAAGAAACCCAGGCGCGATGGCTTGCGAGATCGGCGAAGTACCCGAGCTTCCTTGCGGCTTCTATGATCTGGAAGCGGTAGTAGTGCCCTTTATCGCCAGCGGGAAGCTCGTTGGAAACGCGGAATTGGTACCGTTTGTTCAGCTTCCCCAGCTTCCCCTGGAGTTCCTTCGTGAGCCGCTCCAGTCGTTGAAGGGCGAAATCCTGGAGGGATCGTGCAAGGTCCCTGGCCTTGGACCACTCCTTGCGAAGGACCTCCTCCTGGCGAAGGATCCTGTCCTTGGCCGATTCGATGACCTGTGAGACTTTCGCCCCCTGAAGCACCTCCCGGGTCAATCCCAGGGCGCCCACGAAGGCTCTCTTCTGAAGCCGAGTGAACAAGCGGACAACTGCCCTCAGGTCGCCCCCATCCGCAGCCTCCAGGGCATCGAGGTAGGTGGTTCGGTCATCCCGGGTCACCACCAAGGGAAACCATCCGGCTTTCAAGAACACGAGGCTGGCGAGGCAGCGCACGACCCGGCCATTGCCGTCCTGGAAGGGATGGATTTGAGTGAACCGATGGTGGAGCCAAGCGGCCTCCACTTCAGGTGATATCAGTTGCTCTTCATGGACCTGATGGAGGCCGATGAGGCGATCCATCTCGGAGGCGACCTGCTCCGGTGGACAGTACTCGTGGATGCTGCCATCGGGTCGCTTGGGATTATTTGGCAGTCGCTTGTAATCGCCCCGTAGCAGCTTGACCTCGAGGGCCCTTCCCAATCCGTTCACGGCCGTACTGGTTGGTTGATTTCGCATGAGGACGGAGTGCAGCTCCTTCACGAAGGACGTGGTGAGTGCCCTCTCGCCCCGAACTGCCTGGAAGATTCCTTCGACAGCCTCCTGGTGGTCTTGGATCACCGCCGCCACCAAGCTTGGATCTCGATCGGTGCTGGTGCGGGGAATCCAGGAAGCATCGATTCCCCGCTCTATGAGCACCTGGGTGATCCCGCGATCAAGGGTGTAGACCCGCTCGATGATGCCAGACTCGATGGACCATTGGCGGATCAGCCGCTCCTGGAACACACGAAGGAGTTCCTGGTCTTCCAGGGCCACCCGCTGTTCGCTCCAGACCCCGGCCAGGGCCCTGAGCTCGCTCGATCGCAGGGTCGCCCAGTTCGCTGGTAGATCTTCCAATGGCCGCCAGGGATGGTTCGTGGGGTTCGTCAAGTCATTCCTTCGAAGGGAAAGGCCCAAAGGTGGCCGGATGGTGTCGGATGACCGGATCCCAGGTATCCGGCTCGGCGAACCTGATCACCGTGTACCCGTAGTCCTCCATGGAGGTGGTCTGGGTCTTGTCCCGCTCCTTGCGCTCGGGGAAATCGTGGAACGGGCCATCGATGTAGATTGCCACCTGGCTCTCCTTGTAGAGGAAGTCGGGGCGGGTCCCGCAGTCCTCGATATACGCCTGCGCCCGGTCGGGAAGACGTAGGTTCAGCTCGTTTACGCGCCGGAGCCACCGCCTCTCAAGTTCGGAATCGCAGCGCCGGAGAAGCTCCTCGAAGTGCTCGGCTCGGGGCTTCGGCCCCGGCGAGAGCTCCACCTGGGCCTTCGCCAGCTCCAGCAGGTGGTCCTTGATGCGCTGGCGGTCGAGGATCTTGTGGTCCCACTGGTTCCCGTAGCTCATGAGGCAGTCGTAGCACGCCGCCTCGCAATCCTCCTTGGCCCGCGGTGCCCGGCGCTCATCAACCCCGCTCTTCGGATCGAAGTGGCAGATGCGGAGCGCGCGCCGCGCGACTTTGGAGAGGGCTTCGGGATCTTCGAGAAGCCTACGGAGGACGCCCGCCCCGCCCTCGGCCGCCTCGTAGAACAGGATCATCCGGCGGAGGTCCTGGGTAGGAAGCGGCTCTGCAGCCAGCTCGGCCTCTTCGAGCTGGTACTCCACCTGAATTGCGTTCTTGAGGGCCGCCTGGAGAGACGCCATGGTTCGGTCGTCGAGGCCCGCCGCGGGCTCGAAGAGAAGTGAGTTCCGGCGGTCTTCCACGTAGGGAATCACGCGGCGGATCTGCGCGGACATCGGGTCGTCCGTATCCTCGGTGTCCCGATCGTTCCGTTGCCAGTAGCCGCGCTCCATGTCGAGGACGAAGCCGAGGAGATTCTTATCGGCGCGGCGAGTCCAGCCCAAGTTCATCCGCCAGAGGGTGGCGGTGTGGCCGTAGGTCAGGCGGGCGACCTCCTTCCCCTCCGAGAGGATGCGGGCGATCTTCGTGGGGACGCCGCCGTGATCGGAGAATCGGATTCCAGTTCGGATCTCGTATCCGAGCCGGAGGCGTTCCTCTTCGTCGGAGTTGATCCGGTCGGCCCGCTTGGTGGACACGTTTTGGAGGCGGAAGAGGGAGTTGAGCGGGCCGGCGAGAGGCCGACTGCACCGCTCGCAAAGGTCCGGGCCATCCCCCTGGTGGATCGGGTGGAGGTAGCCGCACCCTCCGCATTGCTTGAGCCGCCGGGTGATGACCTCTTCTCCCTCGTCCTGGACGGGGATGATCACCTTGTTGATCCGGTAGCGGGCTCCCTCGTGATAGACGATTGCCCGGGGGCCAAACTCCGAGATGGCGAGAAAACGCGGCCGGGAGAGGAACTCGTTCCGCTCCTTCTTGCCGCGGCGACCGGGGATGAAGGCCGAGAGGGGCAGGCGGGGGAAGCTGTAGCCGGGGAGGAAGCCCTCGCTCGCGAAGTAGCGGTAGGAGTAGAAGTCCGCCTCGATGGCGTTCTGCGCTTCCGTGAGGAGCGCCATTTGTGCCTCCGCCTCGGCGCGAAGCCGCTTCGCCTTCTCCTTTTCCTCAGGAGACCGAGAGGCGTCGATGATGATCTTGTGCTGGAGGTTACTTTGATGGCGGGCGGCCTTGTAGAGCCCGCGCCATCGCGTGCACGCCTCGTCGAAACGGCAGACGATCTGGCTCAGGACCTCGTCGATCCAGCCCGGGCTGTACCAGTCCATGCCCTCCAACTCGGAACGGATCGTCTCCAAGATTCGGCGAGATCGTTCGCCGGCCCGGGCGAGGGCGTTCTTGTTTTCCATGCCCATCCGCACTCCGCCCTGGAGAGCGAGGGTGGGGTTGTCGCCTGTCACGTCGAGGATGTCCTTCAGGGACTTGTGGAGATCCTGCCCGGTCTCGGCGAGCCAGATCGCCTGGACGTGAGCGCGAATGAGGTCCTGGTTCCCCAGGTCGAGTCGCGGCGGAGTGACCTTGCCGGAGACCATCCGGTCCGGCCGGCGGAAGAAGTACTGGTCGTGGGAGCGGTAGGTGGAGCAGTAGGAGAAGACCAGGGCCGGTTGCCCGCTCCTTCCCGCCCGGCCGCTCCGCTGGGCGTAATTCGCGGGGGTCGGCGGGATGTTTCGCATGTTGACGACGTTCAGCTCGGCAATGTCCACGCCCAGCTCCATCGTAGGTGAACAGTACAGAATCGGAAGCCGACCCTCGCGGAACCGTTGTTCTCGCTCCTGCCGGGTGTCGGAGTCCACCTGAGCGGTGTGCTCCCGGGCCTCCAGCCCCGCACCCTCGCCGGCGATGGTCTTGTAGAAGTCGATGAAGAACTTATTCGTCCGGCCGCCGCCCATCGGCGGTGGCGGCACGCGGATGGGATCGTGGGTCGCCCGGGCTCCGTCCCCGGCCGTCCAGATCATGGCGCTCGCCGGGAGCTGGTAGCCGGGAACGTCCTCTTTGCTCCTTGCCTCGACGACTTCCTCGACGAGTCCGGCCTGCTTCAGGGCTGAAAAGAGCTGTCGAATGACCACCTGGCAGTCGTCGGTCCCCATCCGATGCCGGTGCTTCGGGAAGGTCTGGGGCCGCTTCAGGTACTGGCCGAAGCCGCCACGGGGCGAGAGATAGATGTCCCAGCTCGACTCGTTCGGCAGCTTCGCGCGGGGGTAGAGGACGCAGGACCTCTCCATCGCCTCGTTGTCATCGATCGCCCACGGCGCGATCAGGCGCTGCGAACTCAACTGCTGGATGCGCTCCTGGGTTTCGGCCTGGAGGTAATTCACCTTGATCGCCAGCTCTCGCCGCATGAAGTCGAGGAGAGTCTTTGCGATCTCCTCCCGTGTCTTCGGCTCGGCCGTGGCAAGGGCGGGATGGAAACCATTCCAAACATCTTCGGCGCGGCAGAGATCATCCAGGGAAAGGTAGCGAATCGACAGAAGGCCGCACTGCTCCAGGTTGGGGGAGGTGATCCGCCAGCCCCGTTCCAGGTCGCGGTAGAGGCGGTACCCGAGCACTTCCCGGAGCGCCCGCTTGGTCTCGTCCAGGGCGGCAAAACGGACCGTGGGATCGCTGGCGTAGAGGTTGGTCGGGAGGCTCAGGGCGTCAAAGACCCGCTGGACGAGGAACTCGTGCCGGAGGCCTTCGGGACCAGCCGTCGCGGCTGCCTTGTAAAGGGCCGAGCGCAGGAGCCCGATCTCGACGAAGTCGTTGAAGTGCCCGGCCTGGAGCGAGGCGTCCTGGCGGTTGTCGGTGAAGCTGAGGAGCTTCCTGGCGTACTCCTTGAGGTCGCTCTGCGTCCGCAGGTATCGGATCGAGGCCAGGCTGAGGATTGTGGTCGCCGTGCTCCGCCCTTCCGTCCCGAGGGCGGCCAGCTTCCCGAAGTCAGAACGGTTCCTCGCGCTGTAGGTGATCCCGCAGTTGAGACAGAACTGGAACGGGGCGGGGATGAAGTGGCAAGCAATTCCGTTCGGGCTCTCGACACCGGCGGGGTCGATCTGCAGGGCCGCCGGAAGGTAGAGCCGTCGGTCTCGCTTCACACGAGTCCCGCCTGTCGCCTCCTCCAGCCAGTCGTCCGGGAGACGTTCGTTGATTTCCCCCGGATCGGATGGCCAAGGGTTCTTTGAGCTCACGTGGAGAAAGCCGGCCTGCCAACCTCCCTCAGCTTCGCGGTCGGCGAGAAGCCGTGGCTCAACCTGCTTCGTGCCTTCGGCCTCCTTGAGCCGGACGCAGTAATACTCCTGCCCGCACTCGCGGCAGAAGACGAGTGGAAGGAGGACTCGGGTGCGGTCGCCCGGCACGAATTGCTGTCCATGTACAGTCAAGTACCGAGAGGCTTCCTCTTCAAGGGAAGTGTAGACAGTATCGCCGCGGCTGATGAACTGGTGGAGGCGGAACGCGAACACCGGGAAAGCGGTCCTCGGGTCGCGCTCGCAGCGATAACTCGCGAGGAGATGGCCGGCGATCGCCTTGGCGCACACGTCCTCGGTGAGCCCCGTCAACTCGGCGAGATCCCTGGCTGCACCGCTGTCGCCGGTGATGCTCCGGGGAGTGGCCCGGATGAGCCGCCCGGTGATCTTGTCCTCTTGTAGACCGAAGGTGGCTTCGATCCATACCGAGAGTGGATCCTTGAGGAAGGCGTCGTAATTCTCGGGGACCGGCGAGCCGCCTTCGATCCGCTTGCGCAACTCGCTGACGAACGCCGGTTCCTTCAGCTCACTTTTCTCCGTGGCGCGGCGGAGAGTCTCCCCGACGATGTGCTCGGGCTTCACCGGCGTGCCGAAGAGGAGGGTGGCGACCCGGGCGACCTCCGCTCGCTGCTCCTCCAAGGTGCCCGCGCCTGCGAGGGTAGCCGAGGTCCCCACGCACTGGAGGTTATTCGCCTGGAACGCTTCCCTCGTTCGACGGACCAGCATGGCCACATCAGCCCCCTGACGCCCACGGTACGTGTGAAGTTCGTCGAGGACGAGGAAGCGGAGCCCTCGGGCCGACCGGACAAGCGGGTTCTCCCTCGGCCGGGTGAGGAGCAGCTCCAACATCACGTAGTTGGTGAGGAGAATGTCCGGCGGCCGGGAAATGATCTGGTCCTTGTCCTCATCCGACTCCTGACCGGTGTAGCGGGCGAACCGAACCGGCCCTTTGCCGTCGGGGTAACCCAGGTCGATGAACTTCTTCAGCTCGCCCGCCTGGCTGTTGGCGAGGGCGTTCATGGGGTAGACGACGATGGCCTGGATGCCACGCGCCGATCCCTGACGGAGGACGTGATCCACAATCGGGACGATGTAAGTCAAACTTTTCCCTGAACCGGTCCCGGTGGTCAGGACGTAGTTGGCCCCGCTACGCGCGGCCTTGATCGCCTCGGTCTGATGCCGGTGAAGCTGGAGAGGTGTGCCGGCTCCCCCGGTGGCGGGATCGTCCTTGCCCTTGCGGAAGATCCGGCTGCACTCGGGATGAAGAGCGCCGGACTGCACCAGGTCGTCAATCGAACCCCCGGACTCAAAGGCGGGGTTGAGCTGGAGCAGCGGATCGGGCCAGAGGAGACCGCCGGCGAGTTCCTTCTCGACGTGGTCGCGGATTCTCTCGTCCTGGATCTGGATGAAGCTCCGGACGTACTTCCCGTAGTCGCCGATCAGCCGGTCACGGAGGTCAAAGACGTTCAACTGCCCACCTCTTGGCAGATCGAGGGGCCTTCCTTGCTCCCGGCTCCACGCGGCCCGACAAAGCGCCCTTCCGATCGACCAAGGCGCAACCTTCCGCCGGACGATGGGATGCCAAGAGCCGTTGCACAGCTCGTTTCGGCTTTGGACCTCCCGCCCGAAAGACCAACATGATCCGCCCGCCTCGGAAAACAGGGAGTCCCGCTGCTCTTCCTCTTCGGCATCCTGCCGGGGCAAGATACCCTGAGATAACCCTGGATTCCAGGTGGTCTAATGGAGGAACCTGTGCCGCGCCGGCGCAAGTTCTGGGAGCGTTACTAGCACGATTCCGCAGCCTGTCGAACGGCACCTCCTCGACTGAAGCCGCTGGCTGGGACCGACGCGGCATTCAGCATCGGGTCGGCTGCTTCCGCTCGGAAGCGACGGCGGGATCCGCGGAAGTAAGCACGTCACGATCAGACCCCAACCGATGGACTGGCGGACTCAGGCGGTCTGCCCTGCGGCCGTCGTTCCGTGCTTATCCACTGTCGGCGGTCCATGCGGCATCCCGTAGTCCCTGCCGGCGTCCGTTCCGGGGAAACCAGCCGAGGACAGATCTGTCCCCGCGGGGGTTGAGGGCGGCGATCCACATTGAATCCCACCACCGAAGGACGCTCTGAAACAGGGCGTCCTCTTTTTTGTGCCGGGGCCCTTACGTAGACGTCACCACCTGCGGCGCCGGTTCCTCGGCGATCTCCTGAGCGAGGCGGCGCAACTCGTCGATTTCGTCTGCTTCCTGCTTAGACAGGTCAAATGGCCGTTCCCGGGGTGGCTTTCCCTTCGGCGAGAGAATCTCGTCGAGGTTCTTGAAGACGATCGCGAACTGCTGTTCCTGCTTTTTGGCCATCGGCGCTTGCACTCTCCCTTCAAGTAATCACCCCGGACTGAAGACGTCAAGGAATGATTTTCTTCTTGGTCTGTAGTTCGACCTGCTGTCGGAGCTGCGAGAGATCCTGCTCTGTGCCGCAGCTTGGGCACTTGAACTTGTTATGGGCCGGAAAGGGCACGTAGGTGTGGTTGAGCTTCCCGGTCTTGACGACCTCGTTCTTGATCTTCTCTACCCCCGTCAGGAGGGCCTCGACCGAGAACCCTCGCAGCTGCGCGTCAATCGGACCAAGGGCGGAGGCGAACGGCTCCATGAGGATCTCGTCGGCCCCCATAGCGAGGATGGTGCCGGCACTGCGGCACCACCTGTCAACGGGTTGGAGCGGACGGGGTCGCTTGCGAGCGGGCGAGGGTGCGGGTAGGTTGGAGTCGAGCGCGGCGCCCGGCCGGTTGTCCTGCCGGACCTGTCGCTCGGCCCGAGACTCGATAGCCAGCGGAGAACTTGACCAATGGGCAAAGCAGTTCCCACCACACCGGCCGACATCCTGGAGTTGTATGAAAGGCTGGTAGCGACAAATCCAAGGGTCGAGCGGAAAGGCGCTGCAATGCCCTACACGTCCAAGAACGGCCACATGTTCAGCTTCCTGACCAAATCGGGAACCCTGGCGCTCCGGCTGCCTGCCGGAGAACGCGATGCATTCCTCAAGAAGTACAGGACCAAGCTCTGTGAGCAGCACGGCGCCGTGCTGGAAGAGTACGTCGAAGTGCCGGGCGCTCTGTTGAGGAAAACGCCGGAGTTGAAGAAGTATTTCGACCTAGGCTACGCGTACGTGGCATCCCTCAAGCCGAAGCCGACCAGGAAGAAGGCAGTGAAGAAGTCGAAGGGCGCTGCCTGCAAACGAGCTTCTGTAGTGCTCGATGACAACGGGGTCGATGGCGGTCTGCGTCAGAAGCAAACCCCATAGCCAAACGGCCATCCCCGCGAAGCGGTTTAGTCCAACCGATCGTATCCGGCATGCTCAGCGACGCTCGATCGGCGATTCAGGGCTTTGTCACCGTGGGCACGCCGGATACGATCCTCTTCGTTCGGCCTCAAGCTCGGAGGTATTCAATCATGGGATTCCTCGATCGTTTCGGGCAGGAGCACACGGGACAACCGGCCACGCAGCCAGGCGCTCCCGCGACGTTGATCGAAGTGGCGAAGGTGGCGCCGGCAAAAGCTGCTTTGCCGGAAGTCCCCTATCGGGTCGCCGTCGAGGCCCTGCTGACGAAGCCGCCTTCGCAGTTGCCCGGGGAAGCGCAACGGGCCACCGTCCAACCGGCCAAGCCGGTCGAGGCCTGTTCGCGCTACCACATCCAACTCGTGGCCAACGTCTGTTTCCATCCAGTCGTAGCGGCGGTTCACCTGGCCTTCAACGATCATCGGCCTTTGGTCCTGTCCCCGGACATGCTCTGGCTTCTGGTGGCGCAAGGGTTCGCGAATCACGTCAATGCCAACGCCGAAGTACTGCGGCCCAGGTTCGTCAAGCATCGCGGCAAGGTGACCATCAAGGTCCGGCGGGATGATTTCGTCAAGGGATCCCCGGAGAACCCGTGGCCGGAGGTCTTTTAGCGAGTTCAGTAGTCAAATCCGGGACCACATCGGGGCGGCGACGCACGACCTGTTGTCGCCCAACTTCTCAATGCAGGCCAGCTTTTTCGACGCGGTACTGACCTGCCCCCGTTTTCTGTACCAGGCGCTATGAGAGTCATGACCTTGTCGTTGCCTCTTGCCTTCTCCGGCGCAGCGTAGCGGAGCCGGAGAAGGCACAGCTCGCAGCAAATGCCGCGGGCGTCCTGTAGCCGACGGAATGGGTATTGAAACAGCTTCTTAGCGACCCAGCCTGAGCGCATATGGCCTCCCTCCGGGCGGCCATCTCCTTCTAGGCAGAGCACTGTCGCAGAGGGGCATCGGCAGGGCTAGGTGTCTTCGTTCCTTCTTTTCCTCCCCGGCTTTTCCTCCCCAGCCCTTCCTCCTCGGAACTTTCTCTCCCCTCGGTCGTAAGGAACCGCATGGACTATTCTTGAAATCCCCCGGCTGCCGCCTGCGTCTTCCCCGTCATACAATCTCCGACAGGAAGCCGGTTGCTTTTCGGGGGTGGGTGGGAAGAATTTGAAACTCTGGCAGCGCCGCTCGATCGACCGCTGAGGAAGAAAGCGTCCATCCGTTGAAAAAACCCCGCCGCAAGCGTCTCCTGATCATCGCGCTCGTCGTCATCGTCGTGGCCGGAGGGTCCACCGCCGCGCGCTTCTACTTGAACCGCGAGAAGCCCTTGTCGGTCCTCGTCGCCCCCGTCGAGAGGATGCCGCTCCTCGTTTCGAAGGTGAACGGCTCGGGGGAGATCCGCACGAAGGAATCCGTCGATGTCCAGGCCGAGATCGCTGGGGTCATCGTCGAGCTGGGCGTGCGCGAGGGCGACCGGGTCCGCAAGGACCAGATCCTCCTCCGCATCGACCCTTTCCAGACCGACGCCGACGTCCAGGCCGCCCGGGCGCAGCTCAGCGCCCTCGAGGCCGAAGCGGCGGGCCACACCTTCCAGATCGCCAGCTCCGAGGCGAACGCCGCCCGCGACGAGTTCCTGAAGAAAACCGCCGAGGTGGAGGTGCGCCAGACCGAGACCAGCCTCGCCCGCGCGCAGGAAGCCTATAACCGCGACAAGAAGCTCCTCGAGGAGAAGCTCATCTCGGCCGACCAGTTCGAGATCACGGAGACACAGCTCAAGCTGAACCGGGCTTACGTCGAGGCCGCCGCATCCAAAGTGAGCCAGTACGAGGCCCAGATCAAGGCCGCCCGCGCCAACCTCGATTACGCGCGCAGCGCCCGGGAGGCGACCATCCAGCGCGTCGAGGCCGCGCGGTCCGCGCTCAGGCGCTCGGAGGACCTCCTCAAGAAGACCACGATCCGCTCGATGCTCGACGGCGTCGTCGTCAAGCTCAACGTGGAGGTCGGGGAGCGCGCCGTGCCGGGCACTCTCCACAACCCCCAGGCGACCTTGATGGTCATCGCCGATTTCTCGACGATCGAGGCCGAGCTGAAGATCGACGAGACGGATATCGTCCACATCGAGATGGACGACACGGCCACCGTCACCGTCGACGCGCTCCCCGACCTGCCGCTCGAAGGGAAGGTGGTCGAGATCGGCAACTCGCCGATCAACGCCATATCCTCATCCTCGTCGATGTCCTCCGGCGGATCGAACCAGGAGGGGAAGGACTTCAAGGTCGTCGTTCGCCTCACGAATCCGCCCACTTCGCTCCGCCCCGGCATGTCCTGCGAGGCGGACATCACGACGTCGATCAAGCGCGACGTGCCGGTCGTTCCGCTCCAGGCTCTGACCCTTCGCGAGGTGCGCCTCGACGAGTCGGGCCGCTACCAGCCGCCTGCGGTCGATGAGAAGCGCGGCGGCGCGGGCACGGGAGTGCTCTCGGCGTCGGCCGCCGCTCCCGAGAACCCGCGCGGCCGGATCAAGGAGATGCAGGGGGTGTTCCTCTGCGGCTCGGAAGGGCGCGCGCATTTCCGCCTGGTGAAGACCGGAAGCACCGGAGAGACCGACATCGAGGTCGTCGAGGGGCTGGAGGTCGGCGAGGAAGTCATCGTCGGCCCCCTCAAGGCGCTGAGGACCCTCGAAGAGCACTCCCGGGTCGTCATCGACCGAACGAAACCGTTCAAGCGGAGCCGGATCGACCGCGGCGGGATAGAAGAAGGCGAGGTGAACAAGTGAACACGGCCCAGGCGAGCGGCGGCGATCTGATCCGGATCGAGGACCTCTGGAAGACCTACGTGATGGGCGCCGAGGAGATCCACGCGCTGCGCGGCGTGAACCTCACCATCCGCCGGAACGAATACATCGCCATCATGGGCCCCTCCGGCTCCGGAAAATCGACGCTGATGAACCTCATCGGCTGTCTCGACACGCCGACGCGCGGTGAGTACTGGCTCACGGGCCGAAAGGTGAGCGAGATGGGCGACGACGATCTCGCCCGCATCCGCAACCGCGAGATCGGCTTCGTCTTCCAGACCTTCCACTTGCTTCCCAGAGCCACCGCGCTCCGCAACGTCGAGCTGCCGCTCATCTACAGCGGCACGGCGGCGGCGGAGAGGCGCGATCGGGCGCGCGAGGCCCTGGAGGAGGTGGAGCTGTCGGACCGGGCGGGGCACCGGCCCAACGAGCTGTCCGGAGGCCAGCGCCAGCGCGTTGCCATCGCGAGAGCCCTCGTGACGAAGCCGAGCATCCTGCTCGCCGATGAGCCCACGGGGAACCTGGATTCGGCCACGAGCGCCGAGATCATGGACCTCTTCGACCGCCTCCACCGCGAGGGGAACACGGTCGTCCTCGTCACCCATGAGAAGGACATCGCGATGCGCGCGCACCGGATCGTCACGATCCTCGACGGCCGCGTCGGCTCCGATCTCCCATCCGAGGGCGCCAAGCTCTCGGCCTGAGAGGCGCCGGTGAACACCTCGGCCGGCCGGCCGGCCCGCGATCCCGGAGATGAGACTCCATGAACCTCCTCGAAGCGCTCCGGATCTCGCTCTGGTCCCTCCGGGCTAACCCGCTCCGCTCTTTCCTGACGCTCCTCGGCATCATCATCGGCGTCACGGCCATCATCTCCGTCGTGGCGATCATCAACGGGCTCAACCTCTACGTCGAGGAGAAGATGATCACGCTCGGGCCGGGCTGCTTCGAGGTGGGCCGCTTCGGGATCATCACGAGCCGCGCTGAGTTTATGAAGGCCATCCGCCGCAATCCGGTGCTGCGGCTCTCCGATGCCAACGCCGTGCGGGAGCGCTGCACACGCGCGTCCCTCGTGGGGGTGAAGACGTACGGCGAGGCCGACTTGCGCCGCGGGAACAAGATCCTGCGGGCCGTGCGCCTCAAGGGGATCTCCCATGAGATCATGCTGATGGAGTCCTACGAGGTCCAGAGCGGCCGTGCGATCGGCGAAGAGGACACGGCGCACGCCGCCACGACGGTTTTCATCAGCTCCGATGTCGCCGAAGAGCTCTTCGGCCCCGTCGAGCCGGTCGGGAAGGAGATCAAGCTCCAAGGGCGGAGCTTCACCGTAATAGGCGTGGGCGCGCCGCGCGGCTCCGTCTTCGGCCAGAGCCGGGACAACTACGTCCTCATGCCGGTGACGACGTTCCACAGGATCTTCGGCTCTCGGGACTCGCTCGGGATCGTCGTGCGCACCCGCGACCCGCTCGACATCGAGCAGGGGATGGACGAGGTCCGGACAATCCTCCGCGCGCGCCACCACCTCCGCTACGACGAGGAGGACGACTTCGGCATCGTGAACGCCGAGGGGCTCCAGTCCCTCTGGAAGCGGATGAGCCGCACGATCTTCCAGATCGCCCTCTTCGTGGTCGGGATCTCTCTCGTCGTGGGCGGGATCGTCATCATGAACATCATGCTCGTGGCGGTGATCGAGCGGACGCGGGAGATCGGCCTCCGCAAGGCGATCGGTGCCCGCCGGCGCGACATCCGCCGCCAGTTCCTCCTCGAGTCGGTCGTCCTGGCCGCGGCCGGCGGATGCATCGGCATCGCCGCCGCGCTCGCCGTGACCGCCGCGGTGAGATCCTTGACTCCCATGCCGGCAGTCTTCCCCTGGTGGGCTCCGGCGCTGGCGCTCACGATCTCCTCCGCCGTCGGGATCTTCTTCGGGCTCTACCCGGCCTCGAAAGCGTCCCTCCTCGATCCCATCGAGGCGCTGAGGAGCGAGTGATGGAGCGGATCTCCCTGCGCCGCCGCTTCACTCTCTTCGGGGAGAACGCCCGGCTCGCCGTGGAGACCCTCTGGGCGAGCAAGGTGCGCTCGATCTTGACGATCCTCGGCGTCCTCATCGGCGTGACGATCGTGACCGCGGTCGCGTCGGTCCTGAACGGATTCCGCGAATCGATGATCGAGCAGATCGAGTCCTTCGGGACGAACAACCTCTACGTCACCCGCTTTCCTCCCTTCCAGCGCGGCCGGCCGGACCGGAGCCTCCGCAATCGAAAGCCGATCGAGCTGGAGGACGCCTGGGCGATCCGCGACGGCTGCCGCTCGGTCCGCACCGTCGCTCCCGCCCTCGCCTATCCCCCCTTCGCCACGACGGCGCGCGCGGGCGCCGAGACGATGCAAGGTCCTTTCCTCCGCGGCACCTATCCCCAGATGGAGCGGGCTTCCAACGCGATCCTGCGCGAGGGGCGCTTCTTCACCGAGGCCGAGAGCCATCATCGTGTGGACGTGGCGGTCATCGGCCACAACGTCGCCGAGGCGCTCTTCCGCCACCGGACCGCCCTTGACAAAGTGATCGACGTCTCCGGCAACCGGCTGCGGGTGATCGGAGTCCTCGAGAGGCATCAAGAAGGCCCGATGGGTGAGGCGAACCAGGAGGACGCGGTCATCTGGATCCCCTACGGCGCCTTTCGCAAGCACTACCCGTGGGCCGACGACCACTTCATCGCGATCGAAGCGCATCCGGGAAAGCTCCAGGAGGCCGCGGAGGAGATCGAGGAGGTCATGCGCCGCCGCAGGAAGCTCCGCTGGAACGAGGAGAACAACTTCGAGGTCAACTCCGCCACGAGCATCATCCGGACGTTCGACCAGATCCTGTTCGGTCTCATGGCGGTGATGTTCATCCTCAGCTCGGTCGCGTTCATGGTCGGCGGCGTCGGCGTCATGAACATCATGCTCGCTTCGGTGAAGGAGCGGACGGTGGAGATCGGCATGCGCAAGGCGATCGGCGCGCGGCGGCGCGACATCGCCTGGCAGTTCCTCGTGGAGGCGGCGGTGCTCACGGGCTGCGGCGGCATCATGGGGATGGTCCTCACCGACCTCCTTGGGTTGGGAGTGAGGCTCTTCTGGGCGGACCTGCCGATCGCCACGCCGCTCTGGGCCCGCCTCGCGGGCTTCTCGGGTTCGGTCTCCATCGGCCTAATCTTCGGCATCTGGCCGGCCATGAAGGCGGCGCGGCTGGATCCGATCGCGTCGCTGCGGTACGAGTAGAGTCCTTTGCTGATCCCGAGTGCTGATCCCGAGTGGAGACACGCCCTGACGCTGCGGTTATCCTACTCGCTGGTTTGAGTTGGTGGAGGTCGTTGCCAGTGGAGGTGGAGCATGGTGCGTCGGCTCTCGGCCGCGGTGCTTTCGATATCTCTTCTCGTTCCGGCCGCCGGTGCGCCGTGCGCCGATTGTGACCCGCCCTTGAGCGATGAGGACCTCTCCCTCGTCAACATTTTCACGTTCCGAAAGAGCGTCGAGCCCGGACAGACGGTCTTTTTCCCCTTCGGCACCCGCGAATGCTGCTACTTCTGGATGCCGGTCCAGGGCTGCGTCGAGTGGTCCGTCGAACCCGCCGCGGCGGGATTCATCACCGTGGATCCGAACCCGGGCCCTCGCGAAGGCGGGGCGTACCTGCACGTCGCCCCTTCGGCGCCCCACGGTACGGCGATCACGGTCCGTGCCGACATCGACTCGGGCCGCAAAATCATCGAAGAGCGATTCTACGTCTACACGAAGGCCGAGAACCCGCTCGTAGGGGGCTGGCGGGAGCTGCTCCAGGTGAGCTGTCCGGCCTTCATACGGGGGGATTCCGACGGAAACGGCCTCATCGAGATCACCGACGCGATCCATGTCTTCGTGTACGCATTCCTGGGCGGCGATATATCCAGGTGCGTCGATGCGGCCGATGCGACGGCCGACGGCGCAGTCGACCTTGCGGACGGAGTCACGATCCTCGGTTACCTCTTCCTCGGGGCGACAGCGCCGCCGGCGCCGTTTCCCGCCTGCGGCCAGCCGCCCGCGGCGTCGCAGCTCGGCTGCGAGAGGAACGACGCCTGCGACCTCGGCGGAATCCTGCCGGAGATGCCGATCGGCGAGCTGATCTTCGAGGCGGACGGCACGTTCAGCGTCACCTGGACGCCGTTCGAGCTGTACCGCGACTACTGGGGAGAGTACTCGTTCGATCTCGCGAGCGGTCGCATCGACCTCGCGATCACCGGCGGGAACTACGTCCCGAGCGACGCGAAGCTCGATGGGGGAAGCTACTCCATCGAGGACTCCCGCCTGCGCCTCGACGGCATCTGGCTCGGAAGTCCGCTCGGGCAGCCGCTCACCGGGCGGTGCGGGCACGTGTTTCGCTGACGCACGTCACCTCGGGAGGGCGCACTCCGAAAGGAGCCGCATCGCCTCCGCCTCCTTCTCCGGCGTCTCGTTCGGCGAGTCGTTCCAGCTTGCAATGAGGTCGAGCGAGCGGATCACAACCATCGCCCTCATGCCGCCGTGGCCGATCGCTCCAAAGGCGTCCTCGGGCGCTCCGGGCCAGTGGCGCTTGCCCTCCCGGTCGACCCCGTTCGTCCACCAGGCGAGGCTGTAGCTCCCCTTGTGATCGGTCTGGTTGTTTCCGCCTCCGATCGAGCGCTGGCCCGCGATCATCTCCGCTTTCTTTCCCGCGGTGCGCGGGAGGCTCGCGGGAAGCGGGCTCCCGACGGCCGTGGCGGCATTGAACTCGCTGAAGATCCGTGTCCCGTTCCATTCGCCGCGGTGAAGGTAGAGGAGGCCGAAGCGGGCGAAGTCGCGCACGGAAATCGCGAGACGCCCCGGACGATTCTCGGCGCCGAAGGCCAGAAAGCTCGGCCGGTCCTCGCAGCCGATGAGGTCGGTGAGCCGCGGGCGGAGCACCGCCGCGTCCACGGTCTCGATCGTGGCACCGTAGACCTTGAGGAAGAGCGTGTCGAAAAAGAGCGCCATGTTGAAGTCGCTGTAGTCGTACGCCGCGCCGGGCTTCTCCTCGACGCCGTAGCAGGAGGTCTGGCTCGCCAGGTGACGAAAGGTCATACTTCGGTCCTTGAACCCAAGCGCAGAGTTCAAGCCTTCGAGCCGGGGCTCGAAACGCGCGACCGGCTCGTCGAGCCCCGCGATCTTACGCTCCGCGACAGCCTGGAAGAGGAAATGCGTGAACCAGGGCTTCACCGCGGAAGCCACGTCGCTGCTTCGTTCCTGGTCGCCCCAGGTGAAGACCATGAAGCCGCCCCTCGCCACGCAGCCGCGGCCGCCGACGTGGTCGCGGAAGGCCTGGAGTCTTCGCTCGTCGAGACCCGCCTCCGCGGGCGTGATCGCCGCCCACGAAGCTGAGGGAAAGACCCTCTCACGCCGCAGGTGGAGCACGATCTCACGGCCGAGACCATCCGGCCTCCGCCAGGCGTTTTCTCCGGCGGTGACGAGGACCGCCTTCTCCTCCACTGAATCTCCGCTCCGGCAGTCGAGCCAGCGGAGCGTGTAGCGCCCGGCACGGAGCCCCTTCAGGCCAAGCTCGCCCTGAAGCTCGGGGGCGTAGGCCACGTAGGTCTCAGGTGGAGCCGCGAGGACGAACTCCGTCCCCGCATGCCTCAGCTCGTCGCGCGGGGCCAGCGCCGGGTAGTCCACCGACTCCATGAAGCGTGCCAGCCGGCCGCAGTCCTCGAGGTCGGAGACCGGCGTGCCGGCGATGTCCATGCCCAGCACCATGACCTGGGCGCCGCCCAGGGCTGCGGCCCAGCTCTTCTTCCGCGCCGGCTCGCCCGTCCCGTGGTCCTCCGCCTCGCTCATGATGATTCCGTAGCGGCCGCGCGCCTCGCCGAAGGCCCTCACCATGCCCGCGTGCAGCTCGGCAGCGCTCTTGACGTTGTACTGGACGGCGAAGAGGTCGATCGCTGGGTCGTCGGCGAACTCGCGGAAATCGAGGCCGTGGAGCTTGTGGACCGCGACCGGGTGCGCTGGATCGAGTCTCTTGACGTGGGAAGCGATGGCCGAGACCCTCTTCGGGCTCAGCGCCTCCTCGTATTCCTCCGCTACGCACCAAATGAAGCGCTCGCGATGCCGGAAGCGCTCGACGATGCGCCGCAAGAAATCAGCTTCACGGTCGCTCACCGCGTCACCCGCGCCGAAGGGGCTCACTCCATCGTCGTAGAAGATGAAAAAAGTGGCGATTCCGGAGTTGTCGAGCAGCCGGAACCAGTCCTCCCATTGATCGAGGATACCCATGTCAACCCCGCGACGGGGGTCCGAGTCGGTGAAGGGGTTCTCCGTCGGCCCGCCGTCGCCCCCGTGGGAGCGGACGGCCTCGATGTAAATCGAGTTGGCTCCCGTGGCCTTCAGCTTGTGGATGAGATCGATCTGGTCCCCGGCGCGCGTCCCATTAAGCCGCCTCTTGCCGCGGTAGAGGAACCCCTCGGGGTCTCCCGGCCCGGAAAGGAAAAACGGCCGGCCGCTCGAGCGGCGCAGAAGGACCGGGCGCTTTGCGGTAGGCGGCTCCTGAGCGCGGAGCGAATCCGCGCTCGCAAGCGAAGAGAAGGCCGAAAGGACGACGACGACGAGGCGGGCGGAGGTTTTCACGTTCCTGGTCCTACAGCACTGATTTTTACCACGGAGGGACGGAGACACGGAGAATCGCCCCACTGGGTTGCGACCCGGCGACCTCGCCAAGTACAAGAACTCGCGAAATGCGGAGGAAACGGGACGGTTGTGGCCATGGATCTCCCGTCCTCTCTCCGTGTCTCCGTGGTGAATCTCTTTTGTCGCTGCAAACGGAAGTCTCATCGAAGCGGCCAGCCGGATCAAGGGCTCAGAGCTGTCGGCATCCATCCCGTTTTCGTCAACCACAGCGGGCTCTACTCCACCTTGCAAGCCGTCGCGCTTTTTCTATTCTTCTTGGGTGCCCTGTGGCTGGTCGGCGCCCCCTCTGCGCCAATTTCAGTGCGCCGATGGGAAGAGAAGCGGTCGGGGATTGCGCCAAGCGCTGTTCCGGGCGCGACCGATGAGATGGCGGAGCGGATGTAGGAGACTGTGATGCCCACTCGCCGCGAATTCCTCAAGACGACGGCCCGGATGGGGATGGCGCTCGCGCTGCCGTCGTGTGCCGTCGCGCCTCGTGCGACCGAACCGGCCGGCGTCGAGGTCAACGACGTTCAGTCCCAGCTCAACGCCACACGCGTCAACCGAATCGTCCAGCCGCGGACCATCGACGCGATCCAGGCGGCCCTGCGGGATGCTCAGCGTGAGGGGCGATCCCTCAGCGTGGCCGGCGGCCGGCACGCGATGGGAGGCCAGCAATTCGGCCGCGATGCGATCCTCCTCGACATGCGGCAGTTCAACCGCGTCGTGTCGTTCGACCGGGTCAAGGGTCATATCGAGGTCGAGGGCGGCATCGAGTGGCCGGAGTTGATCGCTTTCCTCGAACGCGAGCAGGTGGGCCAGAGCCCATCGTGGGCGATCCGGGAGAAGCAGACCGGCGTGGACCGTGTCTCTCTGGGTGGCTCGCTGGCGGCGAACGTGCACGGCCGTGGACTGCGATTCCCGCCGATCATCGGCGATGTTGAGTCCTTCGTCCTTCTGGACGCCAAGGGCAAGCTCCACACCTGCAGCCGCCGCGAGAACCGGGAGCTGTTCGCTCTGGCCATCGGTGGATACGGCCTCTTCGGCATCATCACCCACGTGACGCTGCGGCTCGTCCCCCGCACCAAGGTGGAGCGGGTCGTGGAGGTCATCGCAGTGAAGGATCTCCTCCCGTGGGTCGATAGACGTCTCCAGGAGGGGTTTCTGTACGGCGATTGCCAGTACTCCACCGACCTGGATACGGATGCCGAGTCTCACGCAGGCGTCTTCTCTTGCTATCGGCCTGTCCGCAGCGATACCCCCATGCCGAAGGAGCAAAGGCAGCTCTCCGCCGAGGACTGGATCGACCTCTACACCCTGGCCCGGACCGACAAGAAGAAAGCCTTCGAGAAGTACTCCAAGTACTACGTCTCGACCTCCGGCCAGGTCTACTGGTCGGATACGCACCAGTTGGCGGGCAGCTTCGACGCGTACCGCGAGGCCGTCGACAAGAAACGTGGCACCGAGATGATCACCGAAGTCTACGTTACGAAGGATGCTTTCCTGTCGCTCATGACGCAAGCGCGCAAGGACTTCTTGGAGCACGGGGTCGACATGACCTACGGCACCATCCGCTTCATCGAAAAGGACTCCGAGAGCTATCTCGCGTGGGCCAGGGAGCCTTCCGTCTGCATCGTCTGCAACCTGCATGTCGTGCACACCGAGGAGGGGAAGAAGAAAGCGGCGGAGGATTTTCGCCGGATCATTGATCGCGTCATTCAGCACGGCGGGCGGTATTACCTCACCTATCACCGCTGGGCCGACCGCAAACAGGTCGAGACCTGCTACCCCCAATTCGCGGAGTTCCTCCGCCTGAAGAGGAAATACGACCCCGACGAGCGCTTCCAGAGCGACTGGTATCGCCACTACAAGGCGATGTTCGCCGACAAGCTTTGAACGTCGCCTCCGCCACCCTCTGTGTTCCTCTGTCCTTCCGGTCCTCGCGCTGGCGCGCTCCCCTCCGGTCGGCCGCTCCGCGGCCGCCTCCGGGCACGTCTCGGAGCCGACCGCTTCGCGGTGCCCGCCTCCTCCGACCGTTTGCTCCTGCGCACTGCTCGGAGCAAACCCTCCAGGCGGGCCTCGCAGCCGCCCGCTGGCGCGGGTGAGCCGCGACGTCTAGGAGCGGCGAGGGCTGCTCCGGCGGTCCG
>Ga0187893_10003537_pt1 | contig 31462 bp, 23 predicted proteins | sample MA1701074metaG_FD_139574 | JGI IMG/M metagenome (GOLD analysis project Ga0187893, IMG submission 139574) | White microbial mat communities from a basaltic lava cave in the Kipuka Kanohina Cave System on the Island of Hawaii, USA - MA170107-4 metaG ...
ACGGTCTTGAAAACCAGAACGGGCCGCCTCTTCCATAAGCCAAACGGAACCTGAATTCAAAGCCAAAGTTTCTTCCCCCCATCACACCGCGCCCCCAGCGGTGTGCTCGCTCCCTTGAAAATCTCAATTGGAAAAACAGAACATTCTCATCAGCGTGACGCCGCCAAGTCAGGCACAATGCCTCGTCAAATCGCGCGTCCGATGGCCGAAACATTCCACGTGTCTTCACTGACCGTCCGGTCTAGTTCTGCGAAGGGACAGAAATGCAAAAGTTCGAAACCCGCCAGTTGCATGAGAAGTTCAATTTCCGGTTTGAAGAGATATCGCATCAGGTGGGCCTCCCGGATCTCTTCAACCAAAACATTGCCTCGCAGGCGCAGGAGCTGATACGACACAGTAACGATGTGCGTTTGTGTGTCAATCGAAGGGCTGCCTAGGCGCACAATTCGGTCGTCCCCATCCACGACTTCCTTGATCCGGTCGGTGGGCTGCTGTTTCAAAACCGCCGGGCCATACCAGAAGTCGCACAGAAACAGCGATCCGGGCTTCAGGTGTTGCCGGGCCGTCCGCAGCGTCGCCAGGAGCCCGTCGTTGCTGGTTTGGTAACTCAGCACCGCAAACATGCAGACAACTGCGTCAAAGGTTTCGTCTAACCTCAGAGTCTGTATATCCCCAACTTGCAACCGCGGTTGTTTGCCTGAGAACCCGGCTGCTCGCTGCTTTGCCATCCCGATCATCACGGGTGACCGATCGATGCCGGTAACCTCGTACGCTCGCACAGCCAGCGGAAAGACATGTCCTCCAGCGCCACATCCCAAATCCAAAACCCGAGTCACCGGTTGCTCACAGAAGCACTTCCAGGACTTCTCCAGAAAATCGCATTCAGCTTCGTAGTTCTTGTCCTGGTACAAAGCGGAGTAAGAACGCGCGTAGTTTTTGAATACTTCAGCGTCACCAGTCAACGACAACCTCCTTCACTACTAGGCCGGCCTTTCAGGGCGGGCATCGATCCCATTGGGTTGATTTAGAGCAAAGGTGGCCTGGCTGAGTGACTCCCGAACCGCGGCGCTCACTTGGTCAATCTCCGCTTCACTGATGCCGAGGCCTGTGGGCAGGTACAGCCCTTGACGCGCCAGACGCTCCGCCTCGGGATATCGCTCGTTGAGGAATAGGCCCATCTTGTGAAACACGGGCTGCTCGTGCATGCCCAAGAAAAACGGCCGGGTCTCGACGCCGAGAGCGGCAAGTTGCTGCGCCCACTGAGCTGCGTTCATGCCTGTGCTCTCGTCCAGAACCAGCCCAAACACCCAGTAAACATTTCTCGCCCATAGCGCTTCCGCAGGAAGTGTCACACCAGGCAGATCCGAAAGTCGTTCGGTATACGCTCTGGCGATCGCCCGTTTGCGGTTCACAATCTGCTCAATGCGCCCAATCTGTCCCACCCCAAGCGCCGCCTGAAGATTGGTGAGACGCAAGTTGTCGCCGAGTTCGTCATGCAGAAAACGCCGCGACTTCTGAAAGGCAAGGTTTTTCAGGAATCGCGCCCTTTCGGCAAACCGGTCTGACCGGGTCAGAACCATACCGCCCTCGCCCGTGGTGATGAGCTTGTTGGCATAAAAGCTGAACACGCTGATGTGGCCCAAACCACCGCACTTGCGGCCCTTGTACTCGCCGCCATGTGCTTCGGCGGCATCTTCGATCACGGCCAGTCCGTGCCGCTCGGCAAGCGCCAACAATGGGTCCATGTCAACTGGATGGCCATAGATATGAACTGGCATAATCGCCCGAGTGCGCGACGTGATCCTGGCCTCCACCTGACGCACGTCCATCTGCCAGGTGGACGAGTCACTGTCAACCAGAACCGGGATACCGCCGCAACGGGTAATGGCCTGAGCGCAGGAGATGATGGTGAAGGATGGAAGAATCACCTCGTCGCCCGGCTGCAGATCCAGGAGCTCAACGGCGAGTTGCAAGGCAGCAGTGCCGTTGGTAACCGCCACGCCATGCTTCATTCCACAGTACGCAGCCCATTCGCTCTCAAACCGGTCCAGATACTGGCCGGCGGACGAGATCCAACCACTGCGCAAGCAGTCTGCCACCAAATCAATCTCCCGCTGAGTGATCAGCGGTTCACAGACTGGAATCATTAGAAATGCTCCTTCTCAACCAGACCCGTATAAGGCCCTTGCTTGATTTCCATCAGCACAGTGTCTTCGAGGCAGCGAAAGCCGTGGCCGCCGCCAGCCAGAAGAATTAGATCTCCCTGTTCCAGAATCCAGGTACCAAGCAAACTCTTGTCAATGGCGTGCAGATCGGCTTCAACGCGTCCCTTCTTGACCAGTAGGGCTTCAGAGGTTCCGACCAGGTGCCGCTGGATGGGCAAGTGTAGATGCCGCTTGATGATGCCACCCTTCGGGTACACCACCATTCCAGCTTGTTGGTAATAGTTGTCCGGCGTCACGAAGGTGGTGCGGTCCGGCAGATAGTCCTGTCGAATGATGGTCGCCACATGCTGGCCGTTCCAGGTAATCTGCTCGACCGGCTCTCTTCCGGCGACGGCATCCACTGCAGCCGCCTCGGGGTGATCGACCGTTGCGCAAACACTGGCACCCGCAGGACCGGACTTTCGCAAATGACCATTGCCAGCCGCTGCTTTTGTTCTGGGAAGCTGAGACACGGGCTCAATGAAAGGTTGTGGTCTGCTCGAGGCTAGCGACGGCTTCTCCTTCATGCTCACCTCGGAGGGCACTTCGGTGGTTCTGAGCAGCTTTACAAGGTATTCGTAAAACTCCGGCGCAAGCGCTATGGGATCCTGGCCGAGAATGACTTCCAGAGCCGGTACCCACTGAGTTCGCTCTGCAGCCGCCCGTCCGGCTACCTCCCTTACTTTCTGTGGATCCAATTGTTCGCGATGGAACAAGGGGCAGCCCAAAGCCTGCAGAAAACGCCCACGCTTCCAGCCGGTCTGCAACACGGTGTCCATGAGCAAGGAGGCCAGGTTGACGGAATAAAACGAGAAGAACAGACCCATGGCGCGAGCATCGTCGGCACACAGCAACCCTTCCAGATCGAGGATGCGCAGTCTTCCTGTCTGGTCGATCACCAGATTCCGCTCGTCGAGATCTGAGAACACTAACTGCTCCTGCAACAGCCGCCGCTGCAACAACAACACATCGAGCGCCAGGCGGGAGCGGAAGGCAGGATCTTTCAGATTGGGTGAGGCGCTGAGCGGACCGGGCTGCGGCAGGTATTCCTGGAAGTAGAGCAGCTTGTCTCCTTCAATCCGGTGCCCGTGATGTCCGATAAGCAGTGAATTACGACGGATCGGGCTCGAAGCTGGAAAGCTTTCCTCGAATCGCCGGATGCTCCGCACGGCATAGCGCTTTTCCGTGGAGATCTGCTTGAGACACCAGACCTGACCGTTGACCTGAATGCGATGCACCGCACCGGCGTCGCCTGGATCGTTCGTTTCCTTGCGGTAAAGACACTCCAGCATTTCATAGTGTCCGGGAAGGCTCGGAGCAGGCCGAAACATGGCGTATAGACTCCTCTTACTTGTCGAAGATCCAGATGTGTCGATGTGGCAAGTATTGGGCGGGGCCCACAAATCTCACGTCGCGAAAATGGCGACTTGCCGCCCCAAGAATGCGGTCCGGCGTAAACTCTTGTTCGACCACGGACATCGGGATGGCCGTCTGATTGGCCACATGTTTCCGCCACGACACATCCTGCAGATCCAGGGGACCTTCGAAGATCAGCCGCTGGCGGGTTACTCGCGCGAGCTGCTGCATGATGCGGTCGTGATCGCGGTACTCCAAATAGAAGTAGTGGTAGCACGAGCAAACGAACGTCAGATCAAATTCACCGTATTTCTCAGCCACCTGTAGAGAAAAGCGATCAGAGTAAAGCTCAACGCCAAAGCGGAAGAACCGGTTGACTTCCTGGATCAGTTGCGCCCGCTCCAGATCCTGTTCCAGCCCCACAACGCGGATCGCGCCGCGAAAGAACGACTCAAAAGCGAAGTAGCCGAGGTTGGTCCCGATGTCGAGCACCGTCTTGCCGGTGAGGTCGGCCGGATAGACCGAGTTGATGGTGCGCAGTTTCACTTCCGTCTGCTCGTTGGGAGTCGGAACGGGCCGGCCGTCGTCACCAATCGTGAATTTCTGGCAATAGGGATCCGCGGCCATTCTCCGCCGTAGCTCCCGGAGCTGCTGCTGGCGAACCAGCAGTTCCTTTTCCTTTCGAGCGGCAACACGGCGCCGGATGTCGTCGAGGGACAGCCGGTCAGTAGACCCCTCTCCTTGGTTCAGTAAGGCGGCTGCCGGGTTCGAATCTGCAGCGACCGGCAATGGGGCCGACGAAGCAAAGCTCTTGCCCGTGGGTCGCTCCGCTGCTCGTAAGTGCTCCAGGAACGTCTGCGCTTCGATATTCGTAGGATTGGCCTTCATCTCAAGCTCTAAAGCGGCAATCGCTTCATCGGTTCTACCCAGCACTTGCAAGCACAGCGCTCTGGACTGCTGAACTCCGCCGACCGGTTGTTGAGACGCCTGAAGAATCTGGTCCAACAATTTCAACGTTGGCTGCGGCCTCGATTGGATTTCTTCAGCCGTCAAGACCAACTGCTCGCAAATCAATCCGAGTGCATCCCGATCTCCGGGTTTCTCGGTGAGGGCGGCCAGGGCAGCGTACACGGCTTCCCGACTCCGGCTCACCTGTGCCAGGCATCGCGCGCGCGACCACTGCAGGCCGGGTAGCCGGGGCGCCAGAGTCATGGCTTCGTCCAGTTTTCCGAGTGCCTGGTTCCAGTCAGAATGTTCCAGGAAACTGTTGGCTTCGTTCACCAGGTTCTGACCGCGTTGCCAGAGTAGATCTGGCGTCGACAATTCCCGTCCGGGAGCGTGCAGAGTGACCGTAGAGTTTTGCAAGAGCATTTCTCCTCAGAGCTCAAATTATTGACTGCTTGTTGGATCACTCTTCGACTATGCAAGATCCGTCAAAGCCTTGACTGCGAGTGACACAAATTCCGCCAGTCTTCCTGGGTCTTTGCGACTGGCGAAATACTGAAAACAAGAGAGTTGTGGGGTTACTGGCCGACTGTTACCAAACTGCCGTTCAACGCAACCAGACTCTCCAGATTGAAGAAAAGGCAATCGGTTAGCCAAAAGCGATGGAAGGAATTGAGGACTGCTGAGGCGCCCCGTGTGTTACGGCGCCTGACGCGTTGTCATGCTCGTTGGAGATCTTGGTTGCGTCCCGACAGCGACGCCAATTTGTCAGGGGAGTTCATTCCCGGAGAGGTGTTCGAAGTTTACCTGAGCATTTGACGATCTCTCAATGCAGATTGAAGCAAGGGTTCAATCTGACTGCGAATCTGAGAATTTGCGTAGGCCACCCAAGCCACATTCGGTGCGATCGACAGTCTTGCTCGCAGCGGTTGGCCATCAGGGTCAGTAACGACCACTCCCAATTCTCGCGCAATCAGTTCGGTGCATAGGTCATATGGGTGGCAGCAAAGTCCCAGGGCCTGTCCCTGTCGACGAAGCCCCCCGTCCAAGAGTGGGCGTAAGTCAGCCACAAAGCGATCGTGCCCCGCCATCAGTTCGTAGAGCTGACCACCCGTGGAGATGTATTGGTCTTCAAAGCAAGCTGCTTTCCCGACCTGTATGGGTCCGAGCGCTGCAACCACAATCTCATCGTCGATGGCTGCGAGCTCCTGCCTTCCACCCGGGAAAAATCGAGCCAGCATGGCGAAGCCATGGGCGATGGAGCAAGCTCTCGAGGGATGCAACGCAAGCGGAGAAGAAGCGCCTGACAAACGGTTCATGCGCTCACCTTGAGCACCTTGCGCACGAACCGCCCATAGCGCATCAAATAAATGCTGCTTGATCAGCGGAATTTCCGTTTGAACGGCTAACTCGATATCGGCCAAACTTGTCTGCGGGCCGCGGTTCGGCGCGACTCCGGCCAAAACCCATCCACTCCGTTTTTGGTACATCAAGCCGCGTGTGCCGTCGATGGGATCGACAATCAGCCGCCAGCGAGCCTCATGCTCTCGCCGACCAGAAGGTAGGACGATCTGCCCATTTGGCAGGCCTTCAGCAATCAGTACCACCGGCTCGACGGCAGCAAGTTCAGTCGTGACGAAATCGACCAGCATTTCTTCGCTGACCCGATCGATCGCGTAGATCGTGTCTCCCTGACCATCCTCAGCAACGCGGGTAAGTGCATCTGATGAGGAGTGCTCACAGGCCGCAACTACCCGCTCGCTGATTCGCCGTTGCAGACGTCGCAACGGTTCTAGAAACTGAAGAATGTCGCTTGTCATTTCCCGATGATCAATCGGAGGCTGGAACCCGGAGAAAGAGAGAGGCCGTCAAGATGGTATCTCATTTCGTTTCGAAAGAACTGTTCTCAACGATGGATCACTCTTGCTACGGCTAGACCTCAACAAAAGGTAATCCTTGCATGCTCTTCAATATCGCGGCATCGTTGCGATGACAAAAATGCTGTCGGCAGCTGTCGGCCGACACTTCTGGAAGGAGATCCACCCCACAGTCGGCGCGCACGAAGAATGCATTGAAACCGAAGCGATTACTTCCCACTAGTCGATATCCTTTGCGCCGCGCCAGCTTTACGAACGCCGGAAGAGAAGCGCCGTGGTAGTGAGGATGGTCGGGAGGAATGGAAAGGTCGGGTCGGTATGGGACGGTGATCGCGCGCGCGCCGCCAAACTTGCTGTTCGCTTTCACCACCACAACCCTCGGACGCACACAGTCCATCGCTTCCCAAATCCAGTAGTCCATTCCCCCAATGTCAATCGAAAGCAGATCGATTTCGCCTGCCATGCCGGCGTCTGTCAGAATCTCGTTGATGTTCTCTCGTGTGGCGCGCGCTGATTTGAAGATCGGCGGAAAACCCCGAGTATCGGGATGCTTTTGATAGAGGACCCGTCCGCTGGCAAGGGCTGCCTCATTGCCATTCAGAAAGAGGCCATGCCAGCCAAAGTTGAAAGCCAGGTTGGCACAGTTGGATTCAACTGTTGAAGAGGTTCCGATGTCGACAAAAGCCTTGCTTCCAGTTCCCAACACCGCAAACAAAAACAGCAAAATACCGTCCTCATCGCTCTGTGATAGCACCCGAAATCCGGTCTCCGAAACCAACGGCAGCGGCACCCTTAGCAGGGCCAGGTTCCGATAGTGCATCAGCAAACTCACTTGTTGAGCCTTCGTTGCGGCTTCGGTCAAGCGGGACAATCGCTCGGCTTCGTGCGCAGCCGTTGAATCCATGGGAGCAGATCCAGAGAGCTCGCAAGCAGTCTGCAAGGCCACAGGTCGTGTTAGTAGTGGCTCTGTCGCCGGCTGCGGTCTTGTCATACTGGCCGCCTGTTTCTTAAGGGCAATGCGTTGCCGAACAACGTCCAAACGGCTCGGACTTGCAACCGTAGAAACCGAAACCGGCTTGGTAGAATTGACGAGCGAAGAGACCCTGCTCACACCAGCAGCTGTCGCCTGATGAGCTTGGCCATACTCCAGGGCTAAGCTAACCTTTTCCAGCAGAGCTCGGCTCTCTGAATCCTGGGAGTTGCGCTGAAGCTCCCGCTCCAGAACCTGCCGCGCCTCAGAATGACGGTCGAGGGCCAGCAGGCAGCAGGCGCGAGAGTATTGCAGTCCTGGAAATTCGGAATGTCGTTCCTGCACGTCATCCAGTTTTGCTAGCGCGCGTGCAAACTGGCGCTCACGGATGAGAGCCGCTGCCTCTTCGAAAGCCTGAAAAGGCTGCACTGACGTTGCTGTAATGGGAACTCTCGCGGAGACCGAACTGCCGGAATGGAATTGCTCGATCATTTGACGTGCCTCCGAATCGTGCTGCAGAAGCCTCACAGCGTGTTCGAAGCACTCCCGAGCGGACGATTCCTGTCCTCCCTCCGCGTAACTGGCCCCCAACCACTTAAAAAGATGCCCGTTCTGCGGTTGCATCTGAAGTGCCACCTCGAGTACCTTGCGGGCCGATTCCGACTGTTCGGCTGACCGAAACAGGGCTAGCAGTTCCAAGTTGCGGGGATCCTGCTGAAGCAGGTGGTAGCAATGGTTGATGAACGCCTCCATTTGCTCGCAATCTCCCTGCACTTCCGGCGTCAATCCGGATATCAACCGTTGATAGCCCGTCAGGTCGTTTAGCGGCGCGGCATCATAGACGTTGTCGGAGTTCACCAGATCCTTATACTCCTGTGGCAGCCGCCGTATGACCTCGTCGAAATTGTTGTCGGCCACTCCTTCAGCCGCAAGCTTCCACAAAAACGGTGGGAGATCCGAATGCTTTCGCAGAACAGCATCCATCTCGAGGTAGGCTGCGTAGTAACGCACCCAGAGCTCATCGGGCAGCAAGCTTGAGACTCCTCTGCCCGTTGTACTCTCAGCGCTCACCAGAGCTCGTTTCAACAACTGCTTGTAACGAAAAAACTCCAGGTGTGCGCGTTGTCTCTTCAGAAAGAGTTGGACGGGCGTGGCTCTGAAAAAGCTGCGGTCGGCGATGGCCACATAATGACCCTCTCCAATCATCCGTGAGCGCCAGAACTCCAGGGTAAAGCGGATAGGAGGGATTACGTGATAAGAGCCCACTTCAGGGGTGTAGTACACTTTGAAGCCTGCCTCACGAACTCTCAGACACAAGCCGTAGTCGCCGGGTCCAATGTACAACTTGCGAAAAGAGCGCGCTCCAGTGTTCGTTTCTACTCCGATGGTGTCCGGCGGAAATCCACCTACCAACTGATAGGCCGTGCGGCGGATCGCCATCATGGGGCCACAGGCCGAGGGCACTTCCTGCAAACTGTGTCCAATGATCGAGTAGGTCTCCGGATTGAAGAGTGACCAGCCGTTGAAACTTTTCTGGCAAGCCAGTGTCCAGGCAGGGGGCGTCTCCGCATACTTAGGATCAATGCGACCGGCAATGACACCGCAGTCTGGATACTGTTGAAACACTTCCACAATACGGTGTAACGATCCAGGAAACACCAGGACGTCATCGTCGAGATAGAGCAGAATGTCGCTTGTGGAATGCTCGCCGCCCGTACTCCGTGCCCTGGTGAAGGCTGTCCGGCCTTCAAAGACATACCGGGCAATCTCCCCGTACGACTCGACGACAGCGCGGGTACCGTCCGTCGAGTTGTTGTCTACGACGACAATCTCAAAGGACGCCTCACCCTTCAGGGCTAGCAAGCTATCGATTGTCTCACGCAAGGAAGTGGCGCGATTGTGGGTTGGAATGATGACGGAGATCTTCATGCCCTAGCCACTCCCAGCGGCGTTTCCTCCTGAACCTGTGCTTGCCGGACAACAAACCCGACCAGCGTCTCCGGAGCCAGCATTTCGCGCAGCAACACCTCATTCTGTACGGCCCAAGCCGCAAGTTTCTGTACCCCCTGTTTTGGCGAGGTAAGGGGACGCCAAGCGATCACCTGTTGTATCTTTTCGATATTTGCGACAAACACCCGTTGATCCCCTGCCCGCCATTCTCCAACACCGGGAGTTTTCGTCAACAGGCCCGTGTCTGAAAGGTAGTGAACAAGTTCAAGCAGCGACATCGTGTTTTCTGGACCTCCGCCGACATTGAAGATCTCGCCTGCCACACGGTCCGCATTGTTGAAGAGTCCGACGTAGGCTTCAACCAAGTCCTCGATCCAAAGCACATCCCGAACCTGCATACCATCTCCGTAGATGGTAATGGGCTTCTTGAGAAGTGAAGCGATAGTAAACCAGGCCACCCAACCTTGATCCTCAATGCCGAACTGGCGAGTACCGTAAATGCAAGATTGGCGCAGGACAACTGTACGGAGGCCATAGATGCGGCAATAGTCACGCACATACTGGTCTGCCGTCCCTTTGGAACAGCCATACGGCGAGTGAAAATCGAGCGGGTAGTTTTCGCTAACACCCGCCGGAAGGTTGTCGTATTCGTACCTGCCGTTGCGCTCGACCACTCCCACACTTTCCATTCCGCCATAAACCTTGTTGGTGGAGGCAAACTCGAAGAAAGCGTCCGGTGAAAACAGCCGGGTCGCCTCGAGCACGTTGAACGTTCCCAACGCGTTGATCTCAAAATCCTCGCGCGGATTCTGAACGCTGGTGGTCACAGCCACTTGACCCGCCTCATGGACAACCAGATCAAATGGGCCTTCCTGTTGGAACACAGTTGCCAGGCCTTGAAAGTTGCGAATGTCTTGCTTGTGAAAACTAAGTTGCCCCTTCGCCAGAGTATTCAGCCATCTCAGATTGGCCTCGGCCCCCTTGCGACTGAGGTTATCAACGCCCACAACCCGGAAACCCGAACGCAAGAATCGTTCGGCTAAGTGGCAGCCGATAAACCCAGCACAGCCCGTAATCAGAACCTTCTGCATAGAAAGTCTCCCTAAACCCTGGTTAAGAATTTACTCGTAAGATCAAGTCCCGCCCTTGTCATCGGGCGGGCAGTCAAACATTCCTGTGAGATTCGAAGTTCATTGCCGGATACTTCCCACAATCTGAGTCTCCAAAACGCTTCGCTTCAGACCCAGACTCGTTCTCCCGGAGCACACAAAAATCTCGCGCCCGCCTGTGGACGGCCGCACTTCGGTGTGGGAAAAATAGCGGCGGAGTTCTTTGAGCCAATTCTCCCGTGTGTACTCGTCAAACCGGCCAGGGTTCTGCTTGAAGGCCGGGAAGAAATCCGGTTCGTTGACGATCAGAGGATCCTCTTTGGCAACAAACTCTAGAACAAGCTGCTGGCGGCTGAATGAGGCCAGCAACCGCACCGTCTCCTCCAGGCTGAAACCGCGCCCCAGCGTGAAGTGATGCACGATTGCCAGCGCGAGAACCATGTCGCATTGCAAGCGTTGGTCTGCCGGGAGAAGCAGTGCGCTGCGAGAAGGAATCTTGCTTTGCACCACGTGCGGGTCCTGTTCATGACCCGCGAATCCAGGAATGGCCGGTGGTAACTGAGTGAAGTCCATCACCAGAGGCAGGATGGCTAAGTTTTCCATTTTGGCGCGACGGTACAGCAGATTGGCGCTCGCCTCATCAATCTCTACGGCTACCACCTGCGCGCCGTGGTGCGCGGCAAGAATTGAAAACCATCCCGTGTTCGAGCCAATGTCCAGCACAGAAGTGGGACGGAATCGGCTTATTGCCTCATGCACCGCGCGCTGCTTCGGTAGCCACTCAGTGGAAGGATCAAAGGAAAAGTTCTCCTTCTTCAGATCGTAGTAGTTGGAGTAGTTGCTTCGGTCGAGCGAAACCTTCAACCCAGCAACTTCCTGTCGGAGCATCTGCAGGTAGTCTTCCCAGCGGTCCTGGACCAGCGCCAACTCTCGAGCGGCCAGGGCTCGCTCGTGATTTTGTCGCAGTGTCTTGTCGGCCCCGGCGAAGGCTTCGGTTGCATGAATGACATCCGGGCCTGAGTTCAGTGTCGTGGCCAACAGGCGTTTTCGAGTTTCAGCGTGATGCCCCTGGTGCAGCATATAAAGTGGGTATAGGAGATAGGGGTGAAACATCCGAAGAAAAATCTCATGGAAACAGGCTGAGCGCCGAGTCCAAAGCGGAGCCAAGGGGCTGGCCTGCCGACGTGGCTGAAGAAATTCCTGAGTCTCAACTTCCTCTCTGAAAACCAACGATAGAAAATCCACAAATACCGGATGGCTGTTGCGGAAGAGAACATTCGCTGGGACACCACAATCCTTGAGCCACAGGTCGTGGCGGCTGAGTCGGAGGTTGAGGTCCAATTGAAACAACGCAGCCTGTTGGAGCATTTCAGAGGTCCACTCGTGCGCATAGGTAACGAACGGAAGGCGCTCATGCTCCAAGACCAGGTCATAACCGAGATGCTCGAGTTCGGGAAGTCGAACCTCCGTGGTCGAAACCAGGCCCGAATCAAAGCCGGCCTGCTTTCGCACGCTTTCCAGCACGCGGCGCACGCGCTGCCCATGCCCAGGAAAGACTCCTCTGAGCAGGCGCTCACGAAAGAGAAACACTTCGCCTTCCGGATCGAATCCCAGAAGTGAATGCGGAGCATTCGGAGAGGCCCCGCAATTTGGAAATGCCGCGACCGTTGTACCTTCACGTTTCTGAACTGAACCAATGGCTGACGCACCAAACTCCACGACAGGAACGGTAATCGAGAATCGCAGTGCATGCGGTTGCACCGAGGAACTGGGCCCTAAGTGAGAACTCTCTTTAGCGTCGCTCAGCTGTCGCCTCAATTGAAGCGCATCGGGATGATTGGGATTCATTCTAAGTTCTGCCTCCAGAGCCTCTCTGGCTTGAGTTGGTTGCTGGAGGCTCAACAGGCAGCGAGCCCGCATCAAGTGGATGCCCTGGGCTGGCTGCAAAACCAACGCCTTGTCAAACAGATGGAGCGCGCCAGTCCAGTCTTTTGCTTCGAATCTTCCAAAGGCCTCAAGTTGTAATTGCGTTGTTGTCTCTCGGTCGCGGTTTGGTGAAGGTACTCTCGAAATTGATCCCACACTTTGAGGCACCTTGATTGCGAACCGCGGCCCGATCTTTTGCAGCGTCAATCCCCACACCGTCTGCGGGCCGATGGCCTGATACCAGACTTTGTCACCCCCGTTATCCACGTCACAGTTCAGGATCTTGAAGCAGGGTTCGGACTCCAGAGATTTCTTGAGTTCCTCAAGAATTCCCTCGCCGAAAGCGATGTGTCGTAATTGCAGCCTGCCTTGCGGGTTCAACAGAGTATGGAGCTGGTACAGAAATCTCAACCAATCGCTCGCCTGCCATTTCAAGGCATCAGGCTTGTCGTGGCCATGTCCACTGAAGGAATGCAGTGCGATGCAATCAAAGCTGCGTGAGGCAATCTGGGGGGGCAAACTTCCAGATTTGTCGATGGCCCAATGGAGTGGTGTCTCGATTCCATAGACTCGGGTGCGAATGAACTCATAGAAGAATGGGTCTGCTTTCAAGTGTGAAGTAGCTACAACCTCGTGGCCCAGGATCTTCCGGGTGACGAAGGCAAAGAGTCCCTTGCCACACCCGATGTCCAGCACACTCTTTCGAGATGTGTTCAGGAGTTCGGCTTCTTCGATGAAGGCCAGAACTCGGCGGAGGCTGGCTCCCTCCAGATCGCTTTGTACGTAACCCGCAATCGTTCCAACTAGATCGTCAACGCTGGCAAAGTCTCGCATTCGGTTTTGAGGCGCCTTCAAGTTGGTGGCCAACAACCCCGGTTCGGCGTTGGCGACGATCTTCCGAACGATCTCGTCCTTCTGTGTCGGCGTCTGCAAGTTCAGATGCTGAAGGACAGCTGCAGCCAATTGGTGAAGCGGACTGTGTTGTGGCATATCTGTCTTCCCGTGCACTTCCAGCGTTGGCTGTGACGGTCCTTCCAGAATGATGTCTTCGCCGTCCAGGATGTGAGCACAGATGAGATCGATCACAGCATCCTGCCCGGGCAGCAGTAAGGACATCTTGCCTGGGTCAAGATCTCCCATATGTCCTTGAGTGAGTCGAATGGGAATCTGGCGTTGAATGAAGAAGGAAAACGCATACTGTCGGGCAAGCTTCGTCTGTTCGCCGGTCAGTGGAGTCATTAAAGAACACTGCTCCAGCATCTGGAGATATTCACTGTGGCTGTGCGCATCCCGCGTGAAGCCTTTGCCGGAGTAGTGAGACTCACCCGCCACAATCACGGGTTTCCCCATGGCGGTCAGTTCAGCGCCAACCGTTCCGAAGATGGTGATGCCTGCGTCGATCAGCCGGTACAGACCAAAACTGTTCACTTCCGAGTCGGCCCAGAGGATCTTGATGTGATCAGGCAACTGGGGAAAGTGCTGCTTGATGATGTCTCCCGTGCTGTAGACCGAGCCATCGGTAATCTCTCCCGGATGCACGCGGATGATCCAGTTCACCTCGGGCAGCGCAATCATCTTACGGATCGACCCGATGACCCAGTCGTTGGCCGTGGGAAAGATCATCGTGGAAAAGTCGAAGCACGCGTCCCAATTGACATGCGCAAAGAGACAGACAATCGGACGGTTGTTGGAAATGCCAAGAGTCTTTCTTAACAAGCTGGCATCTTCAGGAACGCTGAGGATTTCAATGTCGCGTGCGCCCTTTTTGAAATAGCGCTCGTGCAGGAAGTTGTCCAGCAGCGCTTCCTCATCGGCCGTGAGGGGCTCCACGGCCCGTTTGAGCCAGGCCCTCTCGCTCAACCCGCGCACGACCACGCGATTGCTATCCTGGGGAACGGTGAAGTAATGGAGGCAGTCGGCGTAGCCGCTGGCCCAGCTCATCGCCGCTCGGCCCTGAAGGTGCGCCAGCGCCAACGCAGGTGCGTAGTCCGCGTAAACCCCGTGCGAGGTAAGCAGGCTGGCAGGGTCGAGTTGCTGCATCGCACGGGCCGCAGCCTCAGTGTTTGCCATGGCCGCGTAGAAGTATTGGCGATAGATGGCCGCATACTCCGCAGGCAGGTCAACAATCGTGAAAGAGTACCCCTTCAGATAGCGGTTCAACGAACTCCAGGCGAGTTGTCCTACAGCCACGCCACGATGCGAGAAGCCGAGAACGTCTTCGAGACGGATCGCGTCGGTTAGCTGGCGGAAATGATCGCGCACATCCTGTGGGAGGTAATCTCCAACGCGTGAAAAAGGCACACCGTAAGTCTCCGCCATCTGGGCACATTTAAGGCTGCAAGTGGAGCAACGGTGCTGCCAGTTTTCCAGGGGATCGTTCTCCTCCACGCCCCGTCGAATGCAGCCCAACGGGGTCCCATCGCAAATGATCATGTGAGGGCGACAGCCGCGCAAGCGAAGAGCCGCCGCAAGAATGGCGTTCTTCCTCAAGAGCGCGGGAAACCCTCCCATCTCCCAGATGAGCACCACCGGCCCGTTGGATTCGCGCGGGCTCTGCTTGAAAAGGAACTCTCGCAACTGTTCGCCAATTTGTTGGGTTGTGAGACTCATTGGGTTCTAGGGTCGTGGGCTCCAGACAGGGACAACATTGCCAACAGCGGTTTGATCTCCGCAGGGCAGTTCTCCGCATCGTCGTACTCCCGTGCCATTTTCTGTAAGGGGTTCACTCCTGGAGCAACCTTCGTCGATCCAGGCAAACAAGCCGGCCAGGGAGTACAAGGGAAGTTCATTGATGGGGCGCATTAAGGTGTCAGGTTCCAGTTCTCAGATTTCAACCCAAGGACGGGGTCGTGCCGACAAAAAGCAATCCGCCTTCCACGGAGCAGGTGTTTTCGGTGTGCGCCGTAACTGATTGATTTACAATTTGTTAGGGCCTGGTTAGAGGCGATCCGACTCCAGCGGCCGCGAACCTTGAAGTGTTGCCTGACTGACCTGGTTGACAAAAGGATGACAGGGGATCGACGCTCAAGCTGAGGCGATGCGAAGACCTAGGCCTAGAATCCAGGAAGCATCTGACGTCTTGTTCAAAGTGGCTGGGAAACCGCACAACTTCGGGATAAGAACTACGGGTGCAACATTCGATTTGGTGGCGGGCTAGGCCATAAATTCGCGGAGCCACTGTTGTCCCGCTGGAGAATCTCTCAATAGTCAAGTCGTCGGTGCCCACGCCACGACAGATGCGACCAAGAGGGGATTGATACCTATCATTGCCGGAACCTCGGACAGAATGCGAATCTTCCCGGCCTGCTCTTGCGCACGCAGCAGTGTCACGAGATTCCTGTTATAGCCATTGACATCAATGTATCGTTGCCTCATCAAACCCATCAGAGTGTTGGAGTCACAATGCTCCAGGCAGGGTTCGAAGTGGACAACAGCCTGTGGACGAAAAGCTGCAAGTCCTTCGACAAAACTTTCGCCCAGTTCCCGCACATAAGGGGTTGCGTAGGAAGTGTAGATCAGAGAGCCCTGGGGCAGATCAAAATCGCAGATGGGTGTACGCGAGAAGTCGCAGCGTCCCGATCGAACCTTGAGTCCTTCAGCCGAAGCCAGCCGGCAGATCAGTTCTTCTCCGCTGGCGGTGTACTCTCCAGCCAGAATCTGCTTTTCGGCAAACTCCCTGCGTTTTGCCAGATTGAGGAGTATCCCGCCATAGCCTGCTCCGAGCTCGACTAGAGCGGAAGCAGTTGCATGCTCATCCAGAGTGGCACAGACAAAATCAACGTATCGCTCGTAAGCCAGAAACGGAGGCAGGAGCTGCAAGGACTCCTTTGAGCAGAACAACGACGGTCCAGTTTCGCCCACTGCCCAACGGACGGCTTGTTCCAGCGTCACACCGGTGTTTGCTGAGCGAACCCGAGTCAGTAACGGCCCCCATTTCTCATGTTCGTATTCACGGGTGATTTCCTCGGGAGTTTTTTCGCGAGGCGTCCAAGTCTCCAGGCCTAACAAACGCGCCGGCCACGGGGAATACATTGCGAGCTGGTTAATCGTTAGATCGTTCATTTTGCTTGAGTGACTCCCTGCTAGAGTTCACCGACCCGAGCAAGGGAATCTTCCTTCCATCTGCACAACATGTTGGCCGAAAGAAAGTCATTTGCCTTTTAAGTCATTGCTAACATCATCCCGGAACGACTAAGCGACCGTTCTATCCGACGATCGATGACTCACGCGCAGCGACCGACCAGTTCCTGCCTGCAGCTCATCACCTTGTCAAAAGATGCTAGCCAATCGTCGAGATCGGCCTGGGTAATGCTTGCGTGGCAGATGTTGGTGTAGAGGACTTCCTGGTAGTGCATGCGCTCGGTCACCGGACAAATGCCGCTCTCGTAGCTGACTTTTCCGTGATAGCCCGGATAGCTAAACGGAAAGCCATCCTTTCCGAAGGCGATGCGCTGTTGATAGAGAGGCTGAAGATAAATGGGTTCGACGTAACCTTGAGACACTGGCACGCCTTCCGCACTCAGCGCTTTCACAAAGGAGTCGCGCGAAAGGCCAACCTGAGAGGAATCGAAACGGATTGTGTACAAGTAGTAGCCGTGTCGCACGCCAGGTCTCACAACCGGAGGCGTAATGCCTGGGTACTTGCGCAGTCGATCCGTGAGATATTCAGCAGCTTCGATGCGCGGCGCCACCAGCCGGTCCAGCTTCTTTAGTTGCTCTCGCGTAATGGCAGCTTCGATCTCGGTCATGCGGTAGTTGTAGCCCACCATGTTGACCAGGTTCTGGACACCCTTGCCTCGAACGACGACCTCGCCGTGGTTGCGAATGAGCTGCAATCGCTCGGCAAGACTATCGTCGTTTGTGACGACAATGCCGCCTTCGCCGCAATGAATGGCCTTGTGGTAATTCAAGCTGAAGACACCCATGTGACCCAGGGTTCCGGCCCACCGTCCTTGATACTGGGCGCCAGGAGCCTGCGCTGCATCTTCGATGACAATGAGATCGTACTCCTGAGCAATTTGCATGACCTCGTCCATCGCTGCCGGGTGGCCGAAGAGATCGACGGCGATGATCCCCTTTGTGTAGCGGGTGATACACTTTCGGATCGAAACAGGATCCAACCCAAATGTTTCGGGATCAATGTCGGCAAACACAGGGATTGCTCCATAAACTAGCGCAGCGGTTGCCGAGGCTGTCATGGTGTAAGGCGAGACAATGACCTCGTCGCCAGGTCCGAAGCCAGCGGCGCCCGCGGCTGCATAAAGACCTGAGGTGGCAGAGTTCATGCTGACGGCATGCTTCACACCAAAGTATTCCGCCCATTCCCTCTCCAGTGCCTGAACCTGAGTTCCCCCGAAGAACTTCGGAGACCAGGTACCGAGGAAGTCTGACAGAGTCTTGCTTTCGAGCACCTCAAGGGCCGCTTCTTTCTCTTCGTGTCCTAACGTGATGTAGGCAGGAAACGGGATTTGCCGTACAGGTTTCCCGCCGTGAAGGGCTAGTTGGGGCATGGGTTATCTCCTCCTCTGAGAACTGAGAGGTCATTCTCAAGTCTCTCTTGGCATGGCAAGACCCCACTGCGAGCCTCTTTGAAGTCCGGCTCATGAGCACGGGAATCATTGCTTTGGGTCATCTCGTAGACCAGTTTCACTACCCGCTCGGTCGCGTGACCTTCTGGAGACCAAGCGGTGATGCTTTGTTGTGCAGCTTGCCACTCGGGCTCGTTTCTCAGCCAGCCGCTTAGCATTGGCAGAAGCTCTTCCCATCTGTAGACTGCGCGGCTTAAGCCGAGCCGGTTGGTCGGAAGCACATCGGGGACGCGCAGACCAGGCTGGAGGCTCAAGGTGGGGCAAGCCAGGTGACAGGCTTCTACCAGCAGAACGGTGGTCATTCCGATCACCAAGTCAGCGCTCAAGAGCAACTCGCGGGCGTTCTCCTGAAAACTAACGACGGTGCGAATCCAGGGACTGTGAATCTGTGCAAAGGCTTCCGTCATTTCCCGGGGATGGGGACGGATGACCAGAGTCATGCCGGTTCCCGTATCCCGTGCCAGGGCCTCAAGGTTGCGTATCAAGCCGGCAAGGACACTCTGCTCGTCATAGCCTGGATGTAGAGATCGATCCACCAACTCGGTGTAGAAAGTCGAAAGCGGTTGAGAAGCAAATACAATAAGCCGATCCCGCTCCGGGACGCCTAGACCTGCCCGCAACTTCTGCCGCTGAGCTGAAGTGAACCGCAGGCGGAGTGTGGCCAGACCGTCGAATGCAGGTTGTCCCGTGATGCGCATTCGTGCGGCAGGGAAGCCTTCCGCAAGCATCTCCCTGTGCGCCTGCTCGTCCATCACCGCAACGCAATCAGGCAAACACAGTGCTTCTTGGGATGACTCGCTAAAACGTCGCGAGTAGTTGGACCAGAAATCCAGCACTGCGAGTGAAGGCAAGCCGAGTGTTTTTGCTGCCGCAATAAATCGTCTTTCCAGATCCAACGCGTTAACGGAGGTTCCAGTGAGGATCAAGGCAGGCCTGGCCGCCTGCAACCGTTCGAAAATCGCAGCAGACGACAGTTCTTCATCGATGGCTTCACATTCAAGCCGGTGCAGCTTCCACACGTCTCTAGCTTGCAGATAGGGCAGCGCGAGCACACGAGTGCGTTTGTCCGCTTGTAGTGCCGCAAGCACGGGCGCCAGGGCAGCAGCCCCACCCGGGTCACCAGCGATGGCAAGAATCAAGGGAGTGGGTGTCAAGGCTATTTCACCCTCCTGCCGATCGGCTCGACGGCTGTGTCTCGTGCAGCGCAGGCTACCTTCAGGGCAGCAAGCCCGTCTTCAGCTGAACAGAGAGGCTTGCCGGGGCGGTCCAGGCACGCGACCAAGTCTTCTACGGCGTTGAGCAAAACGTTGTGAAGGCCACCAGCCATGTCTGGTTGGCGGATGAGGCTGCGGTAACCCGTGTAATGGGGGCTGTCAGCCACAGAGTACCACTCAACCTGGTGTCCTGAATCGGTGACGCGTACTCGCCCTTCCGTCCCGACGAGGTCCATTTCAAAGACGCTGAACGCTCGAGCATCGCAGCCGTGCAAGAATCCGCAAGCGCCGGTCTCAAACCCTAACACGACGTCCAGCGTCGGATCATCGGAAGACTCCACATGGACAGAGAGGCCCTGGGCTTCGACGATTTCGCCTACCAGATATCGAGCCAGGTCAAACCAGTGGGTTCCGTTGTGAAACACTCCCTTGGTGTAATAGCCGCTCACCGCCTGGATGGCGCCAATGTTGCCGCCAGCCAAAAATTGCTTCAGAGCAATATGACTTGCTGCGTAACGGCGCGTGTAGTTCACAGCCAGCACGACGCCTTTGTCCCGGGCACTCCGTACAAGTTCCTCAGCTTCTAGCAATGACAGGGCCAGGGGTTTTTCGGCGAGGATAGCCCGCACGCTGCCGGAATCCAGACAAAGCCGGATCATCTCGAAGTGATTCGAATCGGGGGTGCAGATACTGACGATCTCGGGTTCCTGCAGGCGGAGCAATTGCCGGGCGTCCGAGTAGCGAGCTGCAACCTTCCAGCGGTCGCCGCAACGCTCAAGTTTTACCGGATCGGCATCGCACACCGCCACAAGTACGGTGCTGTCGCAAGCCTCGTAGGCGCCGGCGTGGGAAAAAATACCCTGAACTCGCGGGTCATCGGAGAACTCGCTTCCGATCTTGCCACACCCGATAAGCGCTGCCCGATAGGTCACTGGCTTCTGTCCTTTTCAAGCAGGCAGACCTGATCCGTCACCTCTGATTGCCCGTCCGGGCTCGGATAGCTTAAGTAACGAACCTGCACACAGCGCAGGCTCGGAAACAGGTCCATGTAGCGCTGCATATAGTTCATTTTCCACAGCAGTCCCTGGTTGCCACGATAGTTCACTTCACAAGGATTCTCAGAGAAGTACTCGCTCAAGAAGATGTACTGGCCTGAGCTGCGGTAGATTTCTGCCAGAGCTACAGGCAGGTCTGCGGGGTGAATATGAATCAGGACGTTGTTGGTCATGACCACGTCGAAGTAGCCATCCTTGAATGGGAGATCAAACGCTGAGCCAGGGATAAAATTGACCATCGGACTCAACTCGCGCCCCTTGGCCAAGGCATATGCCTGCGGATCCAGACCGTAAAGCTCGAGATTCGGATTGGCCGCACCGAGAAGCCGCAACTGGAGCCCAATATTGCAGCCGACTTCGAGGACCCGCCCTGATGGAATCCTTTGCTTAGAAAGGAACTGTCGAAAGAGATCGGATTTATGGATCCCGAAATCCTGTGCCAGCCACTCGTCCATTTCCTGTGGGGAACCGAAATTGCGGTCTGTGTAGGCGCGCCCGAATTCACCAGTCCAACTTTCCAACTGCCGAGTCATTGTTTTCATTGAGATTTTCTCCAGCCCTTCTGACAAGATTTCGGAGGGTCCGTTCTGTTCACCCCCCAATGTGGTGGCTCGCCATCCTCTTAGAAAAACGCCTATCAAGAATTCTAGGGTCCCAGTTGCTAAATTCGACTCGGCGCGCCGTTCTCAGTGGTTCAGCGAAGCGATTTCTGCTGAGTGCATTGGTTGATCAAAGGCAATTCCGGGTCTCGCTCAAACAGTTGAATGATGTCAGACAGGCCGAACTCGGGATTGCTGGGATAGAGTTCCTCGTACACAAGCCGCACCAGTTCGAAATCTTCCTCTGTGTCAACCGTCAGCCGCCATTCCGCAACGTGTGGTGGCAGGTCCGTGGTGACGTTGCGCAAGCGATACTTCTCAGGATGCTCCCAGAAGTGAATGGACACATGCTCGTGGTCACCTGGGTCGTTTGAGGTCCGATTGATCTCGTCCAAGGCCCGTGTGGTGAACACCCGAACATCGGTGCCGCGCGGTGTCGTATAATCCAGAACATTGCTGACAAAATCGGCTCCCCCAATGCGAAAGTCGGAGACGACTTTGTCGATAATGGCCGGATCATGCAGAGGACAATCACCTGTGGTTTCAACGATCACGTCTGCCTCGCTGGCGATGGCCGCTCCCAGCACGCGGGCCAGCACATCCTCTTCGCTGCCGCGAAACACCCCGACACGAAGCCGCTGCGCCAAGGCTTCAATGGGATCGTCCAGCGGGTGGTCCGTTGTCGCTATCACAACGCCATCCAAGGTGCGTGCGCGCTTGAGACGCTCGACCATCAGCTCAAGGAGTGGTTTGCCCAGAATTGGTTTCAACACCTTGCCTGGCAGCCTCGATGACCGACACCGAGCTTCAATAAAGCCCAGGATTCTCATGATTTCGTCTCCAAGAAAGAGATCATCCTTCGCGAACTTCCTTTTGCCTCACGTGCTGGTTAATCGTGCGGAGGTTTGGTTCATGCTCCAACAAGGTGAGCACATCCTGCCAGCCGAAGTTACCCTCCGGTCCCAACCGCTCATAAACCGTTCGCACGAACTCCAGATCCTCGATCGTATCCACGGTCCAGCGCCAATCGGCACGGTCTACGGCGCTGGTGACGCTTCGTAAAGCAAACCGCTCCGGATGTTCATAAATGTAAATGGTGACATGGGCGCGCTGGTACGGCGCTTTTGCTTCGGTCCAGGCAAGTTCCAATGCCTCGCGGGTAAACACTTCAGTGTCTAACCCGCGAGGGTAGGATTGGGGAATCTTGTTGCTGGCATAGTCAACCCCTGGCATCTCACGAAAGCTGTGTACGATATGAGCACTGACTTCAGGGTCGATCAAGGGACAATCGGACGTTATACGAACACAAACGTCGGCTCGATGCTGGCGAGCCGCTTGAGCGAAGCGATCCAGAACATCTGAGTTGCTTCCTCGATACACCGGCACGTTCATTTTTTGGCAGGCCGCCTCAATGTCATCGTCCATCCGTAGCGAGGATGTTGCCACGAGCACTTCATCGATCTCGTGGCAACGCCGAGTCCGTTCAACTACGCGCTCCAGTGCAGTCTTACCAGCCAGGTCCATCAACACCTTGCCTGGCAAACGCGATGAGCCCATATGAGCCTGAATGATGGCGAGCGTCTTCATTGCACCTCGGTGGGAAACAATCGCCGCCGGCAGAGCTGGCCAGGCTGAAAGGGCGGCTGGCTGAGTCTTTCGAGAAGACCAAGAAGCTTGGGAAAATTGCGTTTCCAGTCGGCACGGTCGAGGACGGCCGAGCGATTGGCGTTGCCGAGGACCCTCAACCTGGCTGGGTTAGTCAGGGCTTCATCGAGAGTCTTCGCGAGAATCTCAGGATTGCCCGGTTCCACTAGCCAACCATTTTGTTGTGGTGTCACCCATTCCAGATTGCCGTAGCCCTTTGTTACGACCACGGGCAAGCCGCAAGCCATGGCTTCGAGCAGTGATACGGACGTGCCGTCGCTCAGGGCGGCGGTCACATATAAGTTTGCCAGGCGCAGGTATTCGGGCAACAAGTCGTTGCTGACTCGCCCGGGAGTGTGGATGAAGTTTGCAAGCCCGAGACGATGGATCAAATCCATGATTCTGGCGCGTTGCGAACCGTCACCCAGCAGCAATAGGCGAGTTTCCGGATGCAGTTGCCGGAGAAGTGCAAAGGCCTCTACAACGGTCTGCACGGAGTAGATAGGCTCCCAGTTTCGCGTCGAGATCAGGATGGGGTTTTGCACCCAGCCCAATTCCTGGCGAAGAGGCAATTCCGAGACTCGTGGTGAGAATGTCTGCGGATCAACACCCCATGGAAAGGTCACGATTCGATCCTCGGGCATCGAGGCGAAGCGCGTGACGGCATCGCGAACGGCCTGGCAATCTCCCAGCACGCCTGCGGAGCGTCTCAAGACGAAGCGGGTGGCGGCTCGCATCGCCCGGCTGCGATCCGCTTCGACCAACAGATCCGAGCCCCAGGACATCGTTAGCAGAGGGGAATATCCGGTCAATGCACCCAATAAGGCCGCGGTCTGGACCGGGCCGGCAATCATCACTTGTGGTTTCACTTCGGCAAGAACTCGACGTAACCTTCGATAGACTGTCCAATAGTTCGCCCCGTGGCTCGAAGCGGCAACGCAAGGGATCGAGACGACCCCTGACGGAAGAGCTCGCAAATCAAGATCCTCCGAATGCAGGCGAAGATAGGACACCCGGCAGGCCGCGGCAGAAAGCGATTCCAGGAATCGCCGGTCGTGAGTCGTGTAGCGGCGCGAGAAATAGAGCAGGTTCATGCCAGGTCGATCCATCGCAAATAGTCACCTTCTTGCAGATCACGCCGCACGGTCTTCCCAAGCGTCGCTGGCAGCTCATAAGGAAAGATGGCATCCTTGGGCGCCGGCCTTAAAGGCTCGACATCGGCTCGCGACAAGACAGTGCCCGCCGCTACAGCGCGCGCTGCCCTGAGGCACCGCCGCTGCAGGATCAAGGTGTCTTGCTCATTCGGCTGCACGCACTTGTTCCCATCCCCCAGAGCCCCCTCCAACTCGCGGGTGCGATCCACCATCGTTCGCCAGGCTGCCGGATCGAGCGCAAACTTATGGTCGGGGCCCTCACGGCTGCAATCATCAGTGAAGTGCTTCTCAATCGCCCGAGCCCCCAGAGCCACGGCTCCCAGGACGGCGGCATGCCCCGGCGTGTGGTCGCTCAAGCCGAGAACGCATTGGGGATACATCGAAGCAAAGGTTTTCAGAACGTTGAGTTGCAAATAAGAAAAATTCTTCAGGCTTGCCGTGTAGTTGGTGTTGCATTGCATCAGAAGGAGCTCGGGATGAATCGCTAGCACTGCATCGACCGCTCGCTGAACCTCTCCCAGGTCGGATGCACCCGTTGCCAACAGCACTGGTTTCTTCTTTCGCGCGATGTGCTCGAGTTCCTCGATCCAAGTGATATCGCCTGAACCAATCTTGAACGCCGGCAGATAGGCATCCAGCATGTCGATGGCTTCCAGATCGTAGGGTGTGGAGAGGAATTCAATCTTATTGGCGTCGCAAGCCCGCTTCAGTCTCTCGGTCCATTCCCACGGCACGGAAGCCGATTGATAAACTTCAAAGACCGGCTTGTTCCATGCCGCCTGATGTGACAGTTGCTGTCCCATGGACTCAAACCCACGGCGGCTGACGATGTGGGGCGCGCGAAAGTGCTGGAACTTGGCCGCATCGGCACCGGCTTGGCTGGCAAGCTCGATGAGTCGCACCGCACGATCCAGGTCTCCGTCGTGGTTGGCAGCGATGTCAGCAATGAAATAAGTCGGATGACTGTCTCCTACCCAGCGGGAACCGATTTTCATCTGAGGCATGTGCTTTGACTCCTGGAAAATTGTTTAAGTTTCTGTGCCTCTCCGGAATCCCTCAGGGCCTTGTACCGTTGCAGGCCCGTCTGAAGATCGGGCATCGTCCGTCCCAAAGCGTGAGAGATTTTCTGCGTGTTCAAGCTGGTGTTCTTCGGACGAGGTGCGTGTAGTGGAAAGTCGTCAATGGAGACCGCCTTTACCAAGCTTTCATCCAGATCGAAGGCGCTGGCCAGCTGGATCGCAAAGTCGTATTTGCTACAGCACTGGGATCCAGCGACGTGGTAGATTCCTGAAAGCTCATTCTGGATTGTCTGAAGGATGATCTCGCCGAGGTCATTGGCCAGAATTGGAGTGAACATAACGTCTTGGAATCCCGGCACCACCTGTCCTGATTCGAGTCGAGTCAAAAACCACTCGGCCAAACTCGACTTTTCCTGGGTGTTCCAACCGTACAGGTTCACGCGCAATATCGCTGCACTCTCCAGCCCCCGCTTTACTGCCTCCTCACCTTTCCATTTGCTGACGGCATAGGTGTTAACTGGCGAGGACGAATCCTGCTCGGAGTAATTGCCGCGTGTACCATCGAAGACCGCGTCTGTAGAGATGTGAACCAAGCCAGCGCCACATTGGCGTGCAGCGATTGCCAGCCGGCGTGGCAATTCCTCGTTGACAAGGAACGCTTCAGCGGCGTGGGTCTGGCAATAGTCCACATCGGTGAGCGCGGCACAATGAATAATCCAGTCAGGCTCAGCTTGGGAAACGAGTTCCCCTAACTCCGCCGGTGACGTCAGATTTGCTAGGAGACTGAGCACTCCAGGAATCTCAATCGGATGACGATGGCAGGCTGCGACAACTGTATGCCCCTGTGCGCAGGCGGTCCGGACGAGGTTGATTCCTAAGAGGCCGCTGGCGCCGGTAATCAGCAACCGCGATGCGCCCAAGGTCTCCAGATGTCCGTCCCTTTGCAGTGATCTGAGCATTGTGTTCGTATTCTTGCGAGGCAGAGGGCTCGGCCTCAACCAACCTTTGCCTGCACGGGATAGAGCGTCGGCTCCTCCAGTCCCGCCATCTTGCGCAACTCGGGTACCGTCAGTTGCCATTCGTTGTTGTCGCTGCTGTAGCTAAACCCTTCCGGCACTGGCTTCGCACCACTGAGGGCGCGGTTCTTCCAATCCGGCATGATCTCTCCAGGCTTTACAACGTACATGTCCTTAAGCCGCAGAGTTCGCCTGGAATCGTCTTCGGTCAGCAACACCTCGTGAAGTTTCTCGCCTGGACGAATTCCGACGATTTCGTGACGGGCTTCAGGCGCAATGGCACGGGCCAGATCGATGACGCGCATGGAAGGAAGTTTGGGAACAAAAATTTCTCCGCCTTGCATCAGTTCCGAACAGCGCACAACGAAATCTACGGCCTCATCCAGCGTAATCCAGAAACGGGTCATGCGCGGGTCGGTGATTGGCAGGACACCAGTGCTCCGGCGCTCCTGAAAGAACGGGATCACGCTGCCGCGACTGGCTACGACGTTTCCATAGCGCACGACACTGAACTGGGTGTCCCCGGCTCCGGCGTAAACACCAGCGGACACAAACAGCTTGTCTGCGCAAAGTTTGGTGGCCCCATAGAGGTTGACGGGGTTTACCGCCTTGTCGGTACTTAATGCGATCACCTTCTTGACGCCGCTATCGACAGCCGCGTCAATAATGTTTGAAGCCCCAATCACATTTGTCTTGATGACCTCAAGCGGGTTGTATTCTCCAGTGTCCACGTGCTTGAGGGCGGCAGCATGAACGACGACATCGACTCCACGAAATGCTCGGTACAGCCGTTCCCGGTCTCGAACATCGCCGATGAAGAAGCGCAATGGGGAGTTACGCCGTTCGTAAATACCGCGCTTCATTTCAAACTGCTTCAGCTCGTCGCGACTAAAGACAATCAGACGCCGGGGCCGCAGCTTCGCCAGCATGAGCTCGGCAAATTTCTTCCCGAATGAACCCGTTCCCCCGGTAACCAACACACTCATCTGTTTCCAATCCATGATTTCTCCGTTGCGGTTGGGAGTCGGTCGGTGAATCTTGAAAGGGTCTTCCCCACTCAAAACCCCGACACGCCGGAAGGGCTAGGGCAAACCGCCTGCCAGAATTGAAACGAGTCCCGGATGGAAGATTCCAAGTTGCTGAAAGCAGACCCTAGCCAGTGATGGGTCGTGATTCTTGCTTGCTCGTTTGGGTAATGAAAAATAAGGTGTTATGAGAAATGTAGCAGGACCTGGCGGGAATTGTGGAAGGCCTAGAACCTATGAGTGAATTGCGTCGCTGGGTCAGGGCACCGAACTCGGAAAACGGCGGTTGAGTGTTGGTTTCTTGACCCTTTCGTCAAAATCAGCGGGCGTTTTGGGTCGCAACGTCGAAAACTTGGGAAATCCTCTCGGAACAGGTGCCGAATTGCTGGGTCGGCAATTCTGAGAAATCACCGACCGTCACCATTCACAAGAGATTGCATCAGCCAAACTCAAACCAACCCGACTACTGGCGATTAAAGGTCTTCTCGCTGCTCCACGGGCCGTAGCCTGCCGGATTCCAAGTTTGAATCCACCATTTGCCGTTGCCGACGGCCAAGACGGTGGCTGGCGTGACAGAGCAAGTCCCCGTGCCATCCGAACAGCCTGCATCTGACGCCGTGTACCAAGTCTTGATCTTTCCACCCGTCACACTGTCAGTCACGTAAAGATAATACTGTGCGGCGCCCGTGACGGCATTCCATGTATAGGTGGGAGTGCTGTCGGTGATATTGCCGGAGGGAGTTGTTAGAGTCGTCGCCGCGGCCGGCGCGGCAACCGTAAAGTTTCCCTGACTGCTCCAAGGGCCATATCCGACGCTGTTCCAGGTTTGGATCCACCACTTACCGGCGCCCAGAGCCAAGCCTGTCGTAGGAGTTACTGAGCAGGTCCCCGTTCCGGCAGCACATCCAGCAGCCTCTTTCGTGTACCAAGTCTTTACCTTGATTGTTGAGCCGATGTTCACCTGCAACAGGTATTGGCTCGCACTTGATACCGCGTCCCAGGTATAGGTGGGCTTGTTTGTGTAAACTGTCCCAGAGGGTGTGCCTAACGTGGCAACTCCCGGACTGGTGTAGCCGCCTCCGGAAAGAGTGAACGCCTGCGTTGCTGACCAGGGGCCATTGCCCGAGGCATTGTAGCTTTGCACGAACCAGCGACCCACGCCATCGACCAAGTTGGTGGTGATGGTGACCGAACAGGAACCCGTGCCTGCACCGCAGCCGGCGTCCGCTGCCGTATACCAGGATTTTACCTTCCCGGCGGTGGTGGTCGAGTCGTCTACCCAGAGGTAGTACCAGGTCGCACCAGGGGCTGCATTCCAGGTGAAGGTGGGTGTCGAATCGGAGATCGTTCCGGTGGGCGATGTGAGTGTCACCCACATGCTTTGCTTAAAGTCGCGGGTGGTGTCATACGTGTTGTTCAGCGATGTTTTGGCGTCAGCTTCGGTACCGGCATTGCCTGCCGCAACTCCCAATGGATTACCGTTGTAAGTCACGTCAGGGCTCGACCAATAGTTCACGCGCGTGCAGGAGCCACCGCCACAAGCGCTCTGGTAGGCCATGGTGTCGCGGTAACCACCAGGCTGGCCATAGCCGAAGGAGTAACTGAACACGCCATTACCTGAAGAGTTTGCCCGGTCGTGCTGCATCCCCATATTGTGTCCGAGTTCATGGGCGAAGCTGAAATTGCTGATGCATCCCCGATCCACGACGTTGAAAGCGCTGCTGGTGAAGCCGGTGGATTCGGAAGTCATCAGATATCCCAGGCCGCAGGCTGCGCTGTTCTTGATGAACAAGGTCGCAGGCTGTGCACACTGTCTATGTAGCCGTCGGTATTGCGCAGCCGGGCTAGATCGGTTTGATAGCCCGTCAGTGTATTTGGACTGGCCTCGCTGTAGCTGATCTCTCCTTTGTAGACCAGTCGAAGCCGTTGCGTGACGCCGCTGTTCTGATACCCCGTGTTCGCCAGCGCAATGGCGTTATCGACTTCGGTATTCATGGCTGCTGTGCCGCCCGCGGCAGTGCGAGCTGCCGGCGTGTAGAGAACCATCACGTCAATCGTGCTGCCCGTATCGAACTCCGCAGGAGGATCAGCCTCGATGGCGTCGCCGGTTGCCAGTGTCTGATCGTGAAAAGGTTCAACGTCTTCTGGAAAGGCGCCGGGTTCCAGCTCTCGAATCACATGTAACCCTTTCCCTGCCGGGCGAATCTCAAATAGCCGTCCATCGTCGGTATTGACGGTTCCCGCGACCACTTCACCGTTCACGGTCAGCACCGCCTGCCCGACACTCATTCCTTCAATCCGCCCAATCCAGGATTCCGAGCTTCCATCTGACGATTTCTCGGTTGCAGTTCGAACCGCTGTCAGGTTGGCGTCGTCGAACAGATGCAGCTCGACCGCATTGCCATTGCTGGAACCGTTCTCCTCTGCGATGGCGTCCGCCTGGGCTCTTAGCACGCCCAGATTGATCTTGACGTTACGAAAACGCTTGACCATAGCTGTTGAGGTTGAGTCGGCGATGGCGACGCTCTGCTCCTGTTTGGAGGGTTCGCTAAAGAGCCTTTGTGCCGCAAGCACAACCTGCGCTCCTGATGTCATGCTGGCAAAGACGAAAGTCAACAGGACCGGGCAGAAGAGCTTTCGATCGCGGCCCTTGGAACAAAAAGTTGTAAAGAAGAGGTTACGCTTGGAATGAAAACACTGCAACGTACGCAATAGGTTCCGACGGAGCATTGGCTCCTCCATGAAAGAGATCTCCAGCATCCATGCCAAAGAGTCCAAACTCGCCGAGTTCAAGACTTCGGTACCTATCGTCAGATAGAATGTTAGTATTTACATAAATTTTACTATTACTATGTTCATATGGCTTAAAAATGGTTCAGATTCATGGGCTTGGAGGCCAGTGGGCCACCGATGGGAAGGTTCGACTGTCAGGAATTTGGCTGGAATAGCGCCATCCCAAGTCAGGCTCAGTTTTATCTGGGGTTGGATTCAGTAGTGGAAATGATCTGACTCGGGTGAGTTCAACCACTCTTGAAGCGTTTGGGCTTTGGCGTCTTTGGCTGAAAGGATGGGGTCTGTGACCGGCCATTTGATGCCTATTGAGGGGTCGTCCCAGCGGATGCCTGATTCGGCTTTCGGGCTATAAATACCGGTGCATTTGTATTGCAGTTCGGCTACATCAGACAAGACACAAAAGCCACGGGCAAAGCCTGCCGGAGCGAATACCTGGCGGCGATTCTCTGCCGAGACCTCCACGCCAAACCATTGGCCCAGGGTTGGCGAGCCCTTGCGAATATCGACCGCGACCAGATAGGCCGCACCCACTGTCACGCGCATGAGCTTGGCCATGGGTGGGCCCCACTGAAAATGAAGACCGCGCAACACGCCTTTCGAGGAACGGGAATGATTGTCCTGTGGAAACTGATCCGGCAGGCCCAAAGCCGCGAACTGATCGGCTCGAAACGCCTCCAGGAAAAAGCCTCGCTGGTCTTCAAAGACGCTGGGAAGCAGAACAACCGCATCACCCAGCGGGCGGGACTCTATCGTGAACGGCATAGGTTACTACTCCTCGCGGTTTCCAGTCTCGATCAGGCTTCGGTTCTCGTGCACCAGTTTCTCCCGGCGGGCCAACTTCCAGTCTGCCTCTACCATCATTTCGACCAATTGCCGAAAGCCAACTCTAGGCGCCCAGCCGAGCACCTTCCTGGCTTTGGCGCTGTCACCCAGCAAAAGATCCACCTCGGTCGGACGGAGATAGCGGGGATCGAGGCGAACATGCCGCTCCCAATCCAAGCCCAGAATCGAGAACGCCGCCTGGACAAACTCTCTAACGGAGTATGTCTCCCCAGTGGCAACCACAAAGTCATCCGGCTCGTCCTGCTGCAGCATCAGCCACATGGCTTCGACGTAGTCACCGGCAAATCCCCAATCGCGCTTCGCGTCGAGATTGCCCAAATACAGCGTGTCCTGCAGGCCTTCCTTGATGCGAGTCGCGGCCCGCGTAATCTTGCGAGTGACGAAGGTTTCGCCACGACGCGGCGACTCGTGATTGAACAAAATGCCGTTCGACGCAAACAGTCCATAAGCTTCGCGATAGTTTACAGTCTGCCAATGTGAAAACACTTTGGCACAGCCGTACGGACTGCGCGGATAAAACGGTGTGGTTTCCTTTTGGGGAGTCTCACGTACTTTGCCGAACATTTCACTGCTGCCTGCCTGGTAGTAACGCGCCTTTGGACAGGCATCGCGGATCGCCTCCAGCAAGACCAGTGTTCCAAGCGCGTCGGCTTCCACGGTGTAGACCGGCTGGTCAAAGCTGACTCGAACGTGCGACTGCGCCCCCAGGTTATAAATCTCGTTGGGTTGAATCTGCGAGATGATGGAACGCAGGCTGGAGCCATCCGTGAGGTCGCCATAGTGTAAGACAAGCCGCACGGTCTTTTCGTGCGGGTCGTGATACAGATGATCGATGCGCTCGGTGTTGAAGCTGCTTGAACGCCGGATGATGCCATGCACCTCGTAACCTTTCGAGATAAGCAACTCCGACAGATAGGATCCATCCTGCCCCGTAATGCCGGTGACAAGCGCGCGCTTAGCGACCATTTCTCCTCCAATGAGATGGGGAGGTTATCGTAAAGCAGTGACGGGTGACAAGGTTAAGTGATGAGTGTTAAGCGATGACTGCCCAGTACTAGCAGCCTGTCGGACTTAAGTTCGGCAGCTGCGATGTGTCGGTAGAAGGAGCCGCCGAATCGAAGTAAGCTCGGCACAGCGTCTCGGCGACAAGCAACGTTTCGTTTAGGCAGCTTCAG
>Ga0187893_10003538_pt1 | contig 31455 bp, 29 predicted proteins | sample MA1701074metaG_FD_139574 | JGI IMG/M metagenome (GOLD analysis project Ga0187893, IMG submission 139574) | White microbial mat communities from a basaltic lava cave in the Kipuka Kanohina Cave System on the Island of Hawaii, USA - MA170107-4 metaG ...
CTGACCGGTAAGTGCTGCCGCTCGCTCACCCGCCTGAGAAGGCCATGCCCAGACCGAAGACGAAGCCGCCGAGAAGCGTCGCCTGCCAGAAGAACGGGGTGATGCCCAGCTCGAACCATCCCAACGCTGACATCGCCCTGACCCCGATCATCTGGACCAGAAGGGCCAGCAGGTAGGCCCGTAGCAGCGTCAGGTCCCGCGCCACGAGGATATCGCGGAAGGCCGAGTTCATGCAGAACCGGCCCCGCTGAAGCGCGTACCCGAAGGCGACCCCGACGATCAGCCCGAGCACCACCATTTCCAGCATCCCGCCCCTCCTTGACGCCTCAGTGACCGGCGCCCGGGACCCCGCAGAATTCATGGTAATCGATCAGGTCGGTGATCGTCGGATGGTCTCCGCAGACCGGGCAGTCGGGATCGCGCCGGACCCTCACCTCTCGGAACTCCATCCCTAGGGAATCGACGAAGAGGAGGCGCCCGGTGAGCGAGTTGCCGATCCCAAGCAGCAGTTTCACCGCCTCGATCGCCTGGAGGCTGCCGATGATGCCGCACAACACCCCGAGGACTCCCGCCTCCTGGCAGCTCGGGACCAGCCCCGGGGGCGGGGGCGCCGGGTACAGGCAGCGGTAGCAGCCCTGACCGGGCAGGAACACCGTCACCTGACCTTCGAACTTGAAGATACTGCCATCCACCAGCGGCTTCTTCAGGAAGACGCAGCAGTCGTTCACCAGGTAGCGGGTCGGGAAGTTATCGGAGCCATTGACCACGACGTCGAACTGCCCGATGATCTCCTTGGCGTTGTCCGAGGAGAGGACCGCCTGAAAGGGTTCGACCTTCACGTCGGGGTTGATCCTGGCGATGGTGTCCACTGCCGACTGGACCTTCGGCCGTCCCACGTCGTCCACGTGGTGAAGGATCTGGCGCTGTAGATTACTCATGTCCACGACATCGGCATCGATGATGCCGAGGCGGCCCACGCCCGCTGCGGCCAAGTACAGGGCCGCCGGCGAGCCCAGGCCCCCCGCCCCCACCAGGAGAACGGAGCTATTCAATAACTTGCGCTGCCCCTTCCCGCCCACCTCAGGAAGAATGATGTGTCGGCTATAGCGACGGATCTGCTCTTCGTTGAACGGGAGGGCACCGCCGGCCATCGCCGGGATCAGCGCCACCTCGTCCCCGGCCTTCAGGAGGGTCGGTTTCCCCTCTAGCTGTTCGGCGGCAACATTGTTTATGTAGACGTTCATATGGCGGTGGATCTCACCCACCTCATCGACCACCTGCCCCCGGATCCCCGGAAAGCGCCTTTCCAGGTCCTCCAGGAGTTCGGTCAGGTTTTCCCCCTGACCCTCTACGAAGATCTGATTGTGAGTGACCTTTCGAATCGGCGTCGGAATATAGATTCGAATTGCCATCGACTGCCTCCCCACCTGTTCCGATCCTCGGACATCGTTCCGGACCGCCGCCGCAACGCCAGACTGACCGCACACGTTAGAACGGGACCGTCAGATACCGCTCGCCCGTGTCTGGGAGGATCGTCACGACGACCTTCCCAGCGCCCAGCCGCTCGGCGACCGAGAGCGAAGCGAAGACGTTGGCCCCGGCGGAGATCCCGACCAACAGGCCCTCCTCCCGGGTCAGCCGAGCCGCCATTCGAGAGGCGTCCTCATCCTCGACCGCGATGATCTCGTCGAGCACCGCCATGTTGAGGACACCCGGGACGAAGCTCGCCCCGATCCCTTGGATGGCGTGCGGCCGGGCCCCCCCTCCTTGCAAGACGGGAGACCTGGCCGGCTCCACGGCGACCACCCGGGCGCCCGGAACCTCCTTCTTCAGCACCTCGCCCACGCCCGTAATGGTCCCGCCCGTACCGACGCCGGCGACAAAGGCGTCGAGGTGGCCGTCGGTGGCCTTCAAGATCTCCTGCGCCGTCGTGAGACGGTGGATCTCCGGGTTCGCCGGGTTTACGAACTGCTGCGGCATGAAGTATTCGGGGTTCTCCGCCACCAGCGACTCGGCGGCATAGACCGCGCCGCTCATCCCCTCGATCGCCGGGGTCAACACCACCTGAGCCCCGAAACGAGCCACCAGTGTCCGCCGCTCCACGCTCATATCCTCCGGCATCGTGAGGATCAGGCGGTACCCCTTGATCGCCGCCACCATCGCGAGGCCGATTCCGGTGTTCCCTGAGGTCGGCTCAACGATCGTATCGCCGGGCTTGAGGCGCCCGCTCCGCTCCGCTTCGTCGATCATCGCCAGGGCGATCCGGTCCTTGACGCTCCCGGCCGGATTCAGCGATTCGAGCTTCGCGAGGATGCGCGCAGAGCCGCGACCCGGTATCCGCTGCAGCTCCACCAGCGGGGTGTCGCCGATCAGCTCAAGGGCATTTCGGACCAATCGTGGCATCGGAACCTTCCGCTCCGGCACTCCGGAGCTAGACTAGATTTGATACGTCAGCCCTTGCCGCTCGCGCTTGATCAGTATCTGCCGGCAGAGGTCCTCAAGGGTGGTCCGGTCGAGGATCCCTTCGACTGCGTCCCGGACATCGGCCCAGATGTCACGGAGGCAACAGTGAGGCTCCTCGATGCAGACCTCTCGCTTTCCGCTTCCCACACAGAAAATCGGGACGATAGGGCCCTCCATGGCCCTGATAATGGCCCCAATAGTGATCTCCCGAGGATGCTTGGCGAGGTAGTAACCCCCGCTGACTCCCCTTTTGCTTTGGAGAAGGCCGGCCCGCTTGAGGCCCAGCAGGATCTGCTCCAGATACCGGACGGGCAGATGCTGGCGCCTGGCGATATCCTCGATCTGAATCGGCCCCCTGTCGTAATGCAGGGCCAGGTCCTGGAGCGCCCTGGTTGCGTAATCCCCCTTAGTAGATATCCTCATTTGCAGCCCTTCCACTAATAATAAGTATGTCGATCGGATTACTCGGCATTTATAACCTAGCGAACGGATTCTGTCAAGCGATTTTCGTAGGGCAGGTCGGCCCCACATTGGGACCCTTCAACCCGGGGCGCCATCATAGCAGATCCGAACATGGTCCGCCTCCCTGTCCTGCGTTCAGCCGCCTGCGCCACGCCAATACTCCGCAGCGGCGGGGGTCTTTGATCCAACCAGGCTGATCCTTGCACGGCGAACTTTGCGCGTCACCCTTTGCACCGACCGTCCGACTTGACCTGCTCGCTCCGGTTGTGCTAATAGGTCTCTAGCTTTAGCCTGCAGCAGGAGACGACTCACGCTTCCGGAGGTCATCATGATCTTCAAGGAGACGCGCCTCAAGGGGGCGTTCGTCATCGAGATCGAAAAGTTCGAGGATAAGCGGGGCTTCTTTGCCCACGCCTTTTCCCGGGATGCCTTTGAATCCAATGGCCTGACGTCGCATGTGGTGAACACGAATATCTCCTTTAACAGGAAGCGCGGCACGCTCCGCGGCATGCATTACCAGGTCGCGCCTTACGAAGAGACCAAATTGATCCGTTGCACCAGAGGCGCGATCTACGACGTGATCATCGACCTGCGACGAGACTCCCCTTCGTACCGCAACTGGGTGGAGGTAGAATTGACGGCAGATAATTACCGGCTTCTGTATGTCCCCGAACGGTTCGCTCATGGCTTTCAAACGCTCGACGACAATACCGAGGTGACCTATCAGGTGTCGCAGGTCTACTCGCCGGAATCCGCCCGAGGGATGCGGTATGATGACCCGGGGTTCAAGATCACGTGGCCGCTCAAGGTCGAGGTGATCTCAGATCAAGACGCGCAATGGCCCCATTGGTCGCCATGACCGCTGATGCCGATGACGAACGCGTGGGCAGCGCTTGACACGGAACGACACAGGTTCTATCCTCGTGACGCATGAAGCCAGAAGGGGGCCTTTGAGCCAAGGGATCGACCACCATGGAGCCGTGTCATCCATCGACGAGCCTAAGAGGCAGCGGGGAAGTTAGGGCACCGATGTCTGTTGACGAGCTTCTCGCTCGCTTCCCTGAGGTGCCAAAAGAGCTACGCCGGGAGCCGGTTCTGGCCGAGTACGTGAAGGCCTTCGGCCCGCTCCTGCGGCTGGCGCAGAAACCCTCACCGTGCGTCCGCGACGGCGGCGATGCCGAGCACGTGTTCTACACGCGGCTCGTGAACGACCTCGCCGTCTATGGCATCGGCCTCGCCACGCGCGATCGCACGCTTCGCCGGCTGACGGCGACCCTCGAGCAGTATCGAGCACAGTCGGCGACGTTCGCCTGCATGCTCGTTCCTCGTCGGGCCGCAGGCACACCGGCGCCCGGTTGCGGCGGAGCCGCGCAAGGAAGTCGCTAGCTCTCCCCTGCGCCCACATCAATGCGGCGCGCCCGCGCCCTTAATCCTCTTGCCGATGTTCGTCCTTTCTGCTAACGTAGCTCTTGTCCGATCGATCCTCACGTGTCACAGGGACTCGGCATCACGCGGGTCATGCGCCCTGCAACACGTGCCATGCCCCCGAACGCTATCCTCCTCTACAGCAGCAGCTCTGCACAGACGCAGAGATCGACACATGACCAGCGAGAGTGGGGCCGACGTAGGAGGCCTCGCATGATGTCGAGAGCGCCGATCAGACTTGGCGTGCTGGTGTCCGGTCGCGGGAGCAATCTGCAGGCGATCATCGACGCCAGCGAAGCCCGGCGGATAGACGCAGCGGTGGCGATCGTCATGAGCGATGTACCCGACGCCTATGCGCTCGAACGAGCCCGAAGGCATGGGATCGAGACGGCATTCGTCGATCCCAAAGGCTTCGACACCAGAGAGGGATTCGACGCCGCCGTCATCGATCTGCTGCGCAAGCGCGAGATCGACCTGGTGTGTCTGGCCGGGTTCATGCGAATCCTGAGTCCGCACTTCGTCAGCGAATTTCGGAACAGGATCATGAATATTCACCCTGCCCTGCTGCCCGCCTTTCCCGGCCTGCACGTCCAGCGCAAGGCCCTTCGACATGGGGCCAAGCTTTCGGGATGCACCGTCCACTTCGTAGACGAAGGAACCGATACCGGCCCGATCATCATTCAAGCAGTCGTGCCGATATTGGACGATGATACTGAAGAAAGCCTCTCGGCGCGGATTCTCGCGTACGAGCATCAGATCTATCCGAGGGCGATTCAGCTCTTCGCCGAGGGGCGCCTCGAGGTTCGCGGCCGCCGGGTGCTCTGCCATGGCGTCGATGCGTCGCACTTGGATGCGCAGCGCGCCTGGGGAGCCATAAACCCGTGATGGTGCCGAACGCGCGATCGGCCGATAGGGTTCCCGCGGCGATCCGGCGAGCGCTCGTGAGCGTCTCGGACAAGCGCGGCTTGATCGAGTTTGCAACGGTCCTCCGGGACCTCGCCATCGAGATCGTGTCCACCGGTGGCACCGCCACTGCGCTACGGGAGGCCGGGATCCCGGCCGTGGAGGTGGCAACGATCACAGGATTTCCCGAGATGCTCGGGGGACGAGTGAAGACCCTCCACCCAGCGATCTATGCCGGCATCCTTGCGAAACGCGGCGACCCGGAACACGATCGACAGCTCCGCCGGCACGGCGTGAGCGCTATCGATCTTGTCGTCGTCAACCTCTATCCGTTCGAGGCCACCGTCGCCAGGAAGGACGTATCCCTGCAGGAGGCGATCGAGCAGATCGACATCGGCGGGCCAAGCCTGATCCGGGCGGCAGCCAAGAACTTCGAGGATGTCGCGGTCGTTGTCGATCCCGGCGATTATGCCGCGATCTCCGAGGATCTTCGGCGACACCATGGCCACCTCTCTCGATCAAGACGGCTGGAGTTGGCGACAAAGGCGTTCGCGCACGTCGCCCGCTACGATAGCGCGATCGCGGCACACCTGGGACGACGGACCGATGCCCCGCGAGCGGGCATCCTGCCAGACCTCCTCGATCTCCGGATGTTCAAGGTGCAGCAGCTTCGATACGGCGAGAACCCTCACCAGACGGCGGCGCTCTACCGTGACGCCGAGGCAACGGGATGCTCGCTGGCCTCCGCCAAGCAGCTCCAGGGTAAGGAGCTCTCATTCAACAATCTTCTGGATCTGGACTCGGCCCTTGCGCTCGCGAGAGAATTCGAGGAGCCCGTCGCGGTGATCGTCAAGCACACCAACCCGTCCGGCGTCGCAAGCGGTCCCACGCTCGTGGAGGCGTATCGGCGCGCCAGAGCGGCCGATCCCGCCTCGGCCTACGGCGGGGTGGTGGGATTCAACCGGCAGGTGGATGTCGAGACGGCACGCGAGCTGAGCGTGGTGTTCGTGGAAGCGGTCGTCGCACCCGGCTTCGATGAGGCGGCCCTCGCCATCCTCAGAGAGAGAAAGGCGCTTCGACTCCTATTGATAGAATCCTGGAGCGAGCCGGCGGGGTCCGAACCGGCCGCTCGCGAACTGCGCGCGATCGCCGGGGGAATGTTGGCACAGGAACGTGACTCGATCGACCTGCACCTCGACACCATTCGGGCGGTGACCCGTCGCGCCCCGACAGCGACCGAAATGCAAGCCCTTCGCTTCGGCTGGAGGATCGTCAAACACGTGAAGTCCAACGCGATCGTCCTCACGGACGAGCGTGGAACGGTGGGGATCGGCGCCGGGCAGATGAGCCGGGTGGACGCCTGTCGGTTGGCGGTGATGAGGGCGGGCTCGGCCGCCCGCGGAGCGGGCCTGGCGTCAGACGCGTTCTTTCCGTTTCGCGATGGGATCGACGTGGCGGCGGGAGCCGGCGTGACCGCGATCATCCAGCCTGGCGGGTCCCTCCGCGACCCGGAGGTGATCCAGGCGGCCGACGAGGGGAACATCGCCATGGTGTTTACGGGGGTTCGCCATTTCCGCCACTAGCGCGCCGGCCCAATTACCTTCGCCTGGCGGCGTTGCTGGCCGCCCGGGCGCTCCCTGCGACGTACCCGGGAAAGGTACGCCGGGTACCCACGAAGTGGGTGCGGCCCAGGCGTCCACGCCTGCACCCATCTTCGACGGGTTCCCGGCTCGTTTCTTGGGCCGGCACAGTGTGCATCAGTTTATGCCGAGATAGTTGGCCCGGCAGTAGCCGCCGGGTCGCGCGAGACAGGTCAGCCATATGCGGATCCTTGTGATCGGGTCGGGCGGCAGAGAGCACGCGCTCGCCTGGAAGATCGCGCAAAGCCCGGTGGTGACGAAGCTCTGGGCCGCGCCTGGCAACGCGGGAATCAGCGAGGTCGCCGAGTGCGTGAATATCAGCGCCTCCGAGATTCACCCGCTAGCCGATCTCGCCGAACGGGAGCGGATCGACCTCACGGTCGTCGGCCCGGAGGTCCCACTCACCCTTGGGATCGTGGATGAATTCGAGCGGCGAGGGCTTCGCGTCTTCGGACCCAGCAAGGACGCGGCCATACTCGAGGGGAGCAAGGTCTTCGCCAAGGACCTCATGAAGAAGTATGGCATCCCAACCGGGTTCTATCAGTCGTTCACGAGCGCGAAGGAGGCGAAGCGCTACATCCAAGAGATGGGGGCGCCCATCGTCGTCAAGGCCGACGGCTTGGCGGCGGGGAAGGGGGCGATCGTCTGTCTCGAGCTCCCGGAGGCGCTCGATGCGGTCACGCAGATCATGGAGGAGCGGGCATTCGGCGACGCCGGCGACAGGGTCGTCGTCGAGGAGTACCTGGAGGGGGAAGAGGCTTCCTTCCTGGCGTTCTCCGACGGGGAAACGGTGCTTCCGATGGCGTCGTCTCAAGACCATAAACGGATCTTCGATGATGACCAGGGCCCCAATACCGGCGGGATGGGCGCCTATTCCCCCGCTCCGGTCGTCACCGAGGCGATCCATCAACAGGTCATGGAGCGAGTCATGATCCCCGCCGTCAGAGGGATGGCAGCCGAGGGGAGGCGCTACAGAGGCGTGCTCTACGCGGGCCTTATGATCAAGGCGGGCGAGGCTAAGGTGCTGGAGTTTAACGCCAGATTCGGCGATCCCGAGGCACAACCGCTCCTGATCCGAATGGATTCGGATCTGGTCCCGATCCTGGAGGCGGCCGCAGAGGGGCGACTCCAGGGTCACACGATCGAGTGGAAGACAGAGCCGAGCGTCTGCGTGGTCATGGCCTCAGGCGGGTATCCCGGATCTTACGAGAAAGGATTCCCGATCGGCGGGCTCCGGGAGGCCGCCTCGGAGCCAGGCGTGGTGGTGTTTCACGCGGGCACGAGCCGAGCCAACGGCCAGGTGGTGACCGCCGGGGGGAGGGTCCTCGGGGTGACCGCCCTCGGTCGAGACATACGGGATGCGATCTCCAGGGCCTACCGTTCCGTGAAGAAGATCCACTGGAAGGGCGCCCACCACCGAACCGACATCGGCCGGCGCGCCCTCGACCGTCTCGGATAACGCCGTGGCGAAGCAGCCTATGGTCGGCATTGTGATGGGAAGTGACTCGGACCTCCCGGTCATGCAGGCCGCCGTGAAGGAGCTCGAACGGTTCAGCGTCCCCTTCGAACTCCGGATCTGCTCGGCCCACCGCTCGCTCCGCGCGACGATCGACTACGTGCGGAAGGCCGAACGCCGGGGGATCAAGGTGATCATCGCCGGCGCCGGTGCGGCGGCCCACCTGGCCGGCGTCATCGCCGGCCAAACGACGCTCCCGGTCATCGGCGTGCCCCTCGCTTCCAGCACCCTGAAGGGACTCGACTCGCTGCTGTCGGTTGCGCAGATGCCCGGCGGGGTCCCCGTGGCCACCATGGCGATCGGGGAATCGGGCGCCCGAAACGCCGGCATCATGGCGGCCCAGATCCTCGCCATTTCTGACCAGGGTCTCCGCCGCAAGCTGATCTCATACAAGGAGGCCCTCGCCTCAGAGGTGGAGGAGAAAGATCGCACGCTCCAAAGGCGCCGACCTTGAACTCTCCCGAACTTCGCCGACGTCCGATCCGGAGACAGCAGCTCACCGGGCGGAGGCGCGTCACGGCCGGCGACCCACCCTGCTCTTCTGGCTGTTCGTCAGCGTCCTCGTTGCGTTTCACCTCTGGTTTATTGGTTCGGGGAGCTTCGACCTGGCGCCGGACGAGGCACACTACTGGACTTGGTCCAAACGCCTGGATTGGGGGTACTACAGCAAGGGGCCGATGGTGGCTTACCTCATCGCCCTCTCTACCCGACTGGGTGGCGACACCGAATTCTTCGTCCGGCTCCCCGCGGTTCTGCTTTCGGCCGGCACAGCGATCCTCACGTTCCGGCTGGCACGCAGGCTCTCCGGGTCCGAACAGGTCGGCCTCGTCGCCGCTCTCCTCCTGGGCGTCATGCCCCTGACCTCGGCCGGCTCCATCCTCATGACCACCGACGCGCCGCTGATCTTCTTCTGGGTCCTCGCGCTCTTCGCGACGCATCGGGCCCTGGAGGCCAACGCCAAACCGCAATGGGCGCTCGCCGGGGCCGCGCTTGGCCTGGGTCTGCTCAGCAAATATACGATGGCGGCGATCATCCCGCAGATCGCCGCGTACCTCGCGCTTTCCGGGCGGCATCGGCGCGCGATCCGCGAGCCCGGACCCTACCTCGCCCTCGCGACCGGCCTTCTCCTCCTTCTCCCGGTGCTCTGGTGGAACTGGACACACGACTGGCTCTCCTTTCGGCACCTTCTGGGCCAGATCGGACCGACGAACGGATTGCTCTCCCCGCTGACGAGTCTGGCTCAATTCCTGGGATCCCAGGCCGCGTTCTTGACACCGTTTGTCTTTGTCCTGCTCCTGATCGGGATGTGGCACGTCGGACGGACGGGGCTGGGTCGCGACGCAGACGACCCCGCGCTCTTCCTGCTCTGCACGTCCGTCCCCCTTCTCCTCCTGTGCGCCGTAGTCAGCCTCTGGACGAAGGTGCAGGCGAACTGGCCGGCGCCCGCGTACATCGCCGCGGCCATCGCAGCGGCGATCTGGCATCGGCAGTCGTCCCGTCGAGCCTCGGCGGCCGGCCGATCCCGCAACGCTCGCCGCTTTCTCGCCGTCGCCCTGGTCACCGGGCTGCTCGTCACGTTCGTCGGCCACTTCCCTGCCTCACCGGGATGGCTCGGTGCGCCGCTCCCTCCCAGGCTCGACCCTACCAGACGCCTGCGTGGATGGAAGGACCTCGGGCGGCGGGCTGGCGACGTCTACCTGGAGATGCGCAAGACCAGGCCCACGTTCATCTTCAGCGATAGCTACCAGGTCGCGAGCGAGCTGATGTTTTATGTGCCGGGACACCCCAAGGCGTACAGCATTGCGCTGGGGCGACGCATGAACCAGTTTGACCTGTGGGGCGGAACAGCAGAGGTGATCGGGTGGGATGCGGTCTTCGTGACGGCCGACTCCGATGAGCCCCCCATCGAGGTCATCCGATCCTTCAATCGTATCGAGAGGCGCCCGGTGAACGGTGACGCAGTGCATGCTGAGGGGCGCGTCGCCCATCCATGGTCGATCTTTCGCTGTTACGGCTTCAAGGGGTTCCCGCCGCTTCAGACATATGGGTACTGACCGCGAATCGAGGCCCTGGCTCTCCGTTGTCATCCCCTTGTTCAACGAGGAGGAGAGCGTCCGTCCGCTCTACGAACAGCTCTCCCAGACACTGGCCGAGCTCGGGCGGCCATACGAAGTGATCGCAGTAGATGACGGCAGCACCGATCGAACCCTTCACGCTCTCACTCAGGTCCTGAAGGAGGATCCGTGCTGGACCGCGGTCGTGCTTCGGCGAAACTTCGGGCAGACCGCAGCGCTCTCGGCGGGGTTCGATCACGCGAGAGGCCAGGTGATCGTGACGCTCGACGGGGATCTGCAAAATGACCCGGCCGACATCCCCAAGCTGCTTGAGCTGATCGGGACGCACGACGTCGTGAGCGGATGGAGGGTCGAGAGACAGGAATCGTTCCTCTCCAGGCGCCTCCCCTCTCTGCTGGCCAACTGGTTGATCTCTGTGACCACGGGGATTCGACTGCATGACTACGGGTGCACCTTGAAGGCCTACAGACGCGAGGTCGTGGACAATCTCCGCCTCTACGGCGAGCTACACCGATTCATTCCCGCGATCGCGAGCTGGATGGGCGTCTCCATCGCGGAGGTCAGGACCCGCCACCGACCGAGACGGTTCGGCCGCTCCAAGTACGGCATCGCTCGGACGAGCAAGGTGCTCCTGGACCTGATCTCCGTGAAGTTCTTCCTGAGCTTCAGGACAAAGCCAATCCAGGTCTTCGGTCTGGTCGGGCTCGTGGTTGGAGCCGCGGGAGGCGTGCTGCTGTTGTATCTGGCCGGCGTCAAGATACTCATGGGCCAACCTATAGGCGGCCGGCCGCTCCTGCTCCTTTCGGTCCTCCTCGTGCTTCTCGGCGTCCAGTTGGTCGGGATGGGCTTGCTCGGGGAGATGACGGCCAGGATCTACCATGAGGCGCAGGGCAAGCCGATCTACATGATCAAAGAGATCATCCGGACACACGAGGAGACGGGCGAACATGGGGAACCCGCCGGATAGGTCCCGCTCCAGGTACTTTTGGTTCGCGCTGAAACTCCTGATCAGCGTGGTCCTTCTCGCGTATCTGCTGACCAGGACCGATCTCCACGCGATCTCGAGCCTTCTCCGCTCGCTGCACCTTCCGCTCCTGTTCGCGTCCTTCCTTCTCTATACTCTCGTGCAGATCATTAGCACGCTTCGCTGGCGCTCCCTGCTGAGGGCGGAACGGATCGAGCTTTCACTGTGGCGGCTCATCCTGCTAAACTTCGAAGGGAGCTTTTTCAGCCTGATGCTCCCCACCCTCATCGGCGGGGACATCGTCCGCGGATACCAGATCTCCCGTTTCACGCAGCGACACGAGGCGTCCGTCGCCTCCATCCTGGTGGAACGACTCTCCGGGTATGCGGCCATCAATGTGATTGCGTGCATCGCCCTCATCTTCGCCTACCCCCACCTGCGAGACCCGGGGTTGATCTGGTTGACCGCGGTCTCGATGGCCGGGCTCGCGACGATCATCGCCGGCCTGCTGAACGTCCGGCTCCAGTCATTCTTCTACAGGGTCCTCCACGCGGCAGGCCTGGAACGTTTTCAGGGCACGCTCCAACGTCTCTACCAGGCGATCCGACGGTACTGGTCGCACCGGCAGGCCCTGCTCATCGCGCTTGGCCTCTCGCTTCTCCTCCAGTGCGTCATCATCCTCGTCTTCTACCTGATCTCACGCTCGCTGAACCTTGCTGTCCCGCTCGGCTACTTCTTCCTGTTCATCCCGCTCATCAGCCTTGTCTCCATGGCACCAGTCTCGATCGCTGGGCTCGGCGTCCGGGAGGGAACTGCCGTCTACCTGTTCGCCAAGGTCGGACTGGACTCCGCGAGCGCACTGAGTCTGTCCCTGCTGTGGTTCACCGTGACCGCTCTTTGCCACGGGCTCGGAGGAATCGTCTTCCTCATCGGCCACCCGCACAGGGGCGCGCGCCTAGAGGCGAAGGGGTGATCGATGCTCATCGGTTCGTGGCTCGGGATCGTGGGCGAATGGGACGTGGCAGGGTTTCACCTGATCAACGGGACGCTGCGACACCCGCTGTTGGATTCGGTGATGCCGTTCATCACCAACAAGTGGAACTTCGCCCTGCCGTTGGGCCTGATCTTCCTGTACGTGATGGCGTTTCGCCCGAAGCGAGACCGACTCGTGGCGATCTGTGCCATCGTGGTGCTGCTGCTGGCTGACCAAGCCACCCAGCTACTGAAACAGGTGTTTCAAAGGGTGCGGCCGTGTCACGTGCTCCTTCACGTCTACCTCTCGAAGGGGAGCATCTGCACGGGCTCCTTCTCGCTTCCCTCAAACCACGCCACCAACATGTTTGCTATGGCCTCGTTCTTCTCCTATAATTCCAGGTGGCTGGCGGTTCCCTGCTTTGTCGCGGCCGGACTCGTGGGGTACTCGCGGATCTATGTCGGCGCGCATTATCCGACCGACGTCCTGGCCGGGATCGCGCTGGGCATGCTTGTCGGCTTTCCCGCTGCCATCGCAACCGAGCGACTCACGCGGGCAAGGGAGCTGAGGGGCCCGAGCGCAGGCGCAGGTGGTCCTGACGAGGCGGCGTCACGTCCGGGAGCCACTCAGTCGGTAGACGCTGCGGGTGAGTGCGAACTCAGATGAATGGAGGCCGGAGTGGGCTCGGAACAGACCCGGCTCACCGCCCTATCCCACGGGGCTGGATGAGCCTGCAAGATCAGCCCTGCTGACCTGGCCCAGGTCTTGGGCCGCTTACCCAAATTCGACGACCCGAGGGTGGTGGTCGGGATAGAGACCTCGGATGACGCCGCCGTCTATCGACTGGATGGCGGGCTTGCGATCGTCCAGACCGTGGACTACATCACGCCTGTCGTCGATGATCCGTACAGTTGCGGTTTGATCGCCGCGGCCAACTCCCTGAGCGATATCTACGCCATGGGGGCGACGCCGCTGTTCGCACTGAATATCGTCGGCTTCCCCATCGGCTCGCTTCCGCTGAGTGTCCTCGAGGAGATCCTGCGCGGAGGCGCAGACAAGGTCAGTGAGGCTGGCGCCTCCATCATCGGAGGGCACAGCATCGATGATCGCGAGCCGAAGTACGGGCTGGTCGTAACCGGCCTCATCGACCCGGCCAAGATCGTCAGAAACTCGACGTCGGCGGTCGGAGACGATCTGATCCTGACCAAACCGCTCGGTCTGGGCATCGTGACGACCGGGATCAAGCGGGCCAAGGTGACCAAGGCGACGATCGACGCGGCGGTGGATCTCATGGCAATGTTAAATAGAGGCGCAGCAGACGCCATGCGGGCAGTCGGTGTGCATGCCTGCACAGACGTAACGGGGTTCGGGCTCCTCGGCCATTTGCGCGAGATGACCGCTGGCGCGAAGGTCGGTGCGCGGGTCTCGCTCTCGAAGGTTCCCGTGATCTCCGAGGCGTGGGAGCTGGTCCGAAGCGGAATCTTCCCGGGAGGGACGCAACGGAACCGGGAGTCGCTGCGCGAGGCCATCATCTGGAACCGGGAGATCGCCGAGGACGCCCAACTCATCCTGTGCGATGCGCAAACGTCCGGCGGGCTGCTGATTGCAGCCCCGAAGGAGGTGACCGCGGCATTGATCCGGCGCCTGCAGGAGCATCACACCCCCGCCTCGGCTGTGATCGGCGAGGTCATCGACGATCCACGAGGCCGGATCTGGGTTGAGCCGTAGCCACGCCCCACTCCCCCCTTTTTTCCACCCCACGCACGATCCCCTCTCCTTCAGCAACCGGCGCTTCACGGGTCTCGATCTGATCGCCGAGGGCGACTGAGGCATCCGATCTCGACTGCGACGGGTACCATCCAGAGGGTTGCCGGCTCCGACCGCTTCCGCGGCCGGGACCCTTCCGGGCGAGGACAGCGCGGAATGGGGGAGCTTCAGATCGCGTGCCTGGAATTCACAAAGGGCGGGCTCGACGCGCCATCAGTTGCATGGCGAATGCCACGCCTAGCGCGGCGCATAGGACCCAAAAGCCGCGATCAGAAAGGGTTGGAATGATAGGGATATTCGGAGGGGTGACGGCGATCCCGGTCGGGGCCACCCCCACCGGGATGGGGCTGCCGACGGCCGTATTCGTGAGCGCGTTGATCACCGAGACCGAGTTGGAACCCGAGTTCGCGACGTACAGACGCGCCCCATCCGTGGTGAGGGCCATCCCGGTCGGGGCCACCCCCACCGGGATAGGGCCGGTGAGGACGGAAAAAAACGCCGTCTCGATGACCGAAACCGTGTTGGATTGGAAGTTGGAAACGAAGACCCGGGTGCTATTCAAATTGATCGCGATCCCGGTCGGGGCCACCCCCACCGGGATGGGGCTGCCGACGGCCGTATTCGTGAGCGCGTTGATCACCGAGACCGAGTTGGAACCCGAGTTCGCTACAAACACCAGGGAACCGATCGGTGTGACTGCGATCCCGGTTGGGGCCGCGCCCACCGGGATGGGGCTCTCGATGACCGTATTCGTCGCCGTGTCGATGACCGAGACGGCATTCGCGTCGAGGACGGCCACGTAGACGCGGGCGCCGTTCGGCGTAACGGCCACGCCTGCCGGGGCGGGGCCCACCGGGATGGGGCTCCCGATGACTGTATTCGTCGCCGTGTCGATGACTGAGACCGTGCCAGAGCCGGAGTTCGCCACGTAGACGCGGGCGCCGTTCGGCGTGACTGCCAATCCTGAAGGAGCGGCGCCCACCGGGATAGGCGCTCCCACGACAGCGTTGTTGAACGTGTTGATGACCGATACGGTGCCAGAGCCGGCATTGGTCACGTACGCGCGCAGTCCGTCTGGCCTGACCGCAACCTGCTCGGGCAGCGCTCCAACCGCAATCGTGATCGGACTCGCCGTGTTGGTCGCCACATCGATGACCGACACGTTCCCCGATCCGACATTCGTCACATAGGCGAACGGGAGTGCAACGGCAACGTCCGGGACTTGCAGGAATACAAGGATGGCAGGAAGTAGAGCGGCGAAGTTGCGGCGCCCTAGCGCGCCGTGCGTTCCCGCCTTAGAAGGACTGCGTCTTTCGTTGCTCGTCGGCTCCATTCCCTCTCTGGCAAACCCCCCACGGCCATAAATCCACGTCAGCCGCTGTGTCGCGTCAACGTCAAAGAACAATAATGGACGCAAACAGCAGCTGTCAAGGGAATTCAGCCCTCAGGGCGCTAGCTGATGAGGAGGCCGGCATAGCCGACCACTCGCGCATGATCTTTCGTGACGTCGCCCGACGTGGCATACCTGACGAGCTCGACCGAGGTGGCCCCCAGGTCTCGCGCCGCTACCAGCACCGCGGAGGTGGCATGAAACCCGCACATCGACATTCGCTCCTTCCGTACGAACTCGTGCAGACGTTCGGCGTCCAGGGCGACGATTGCGTCAATCGCCGCCCGATCTGTCCGCTCAGCATCGGCTTGATCGACGTAATGGCTCATATCAGTGCTGGCAACGACGAGCGCCGTCCGGCCTGATCCGGCCACCGCCTTGGCGATGGCCAACCCGACATCGCGGCACGTCGGGAACTCACTGCTGAAGAGACAGACCGGGACGAACGAGAAGGGAATGCCGAACGCCTGGAGCAGCGGGAGCTGGACCTCGATCGAGTGTTCTCTCTGATGGCCAAGATGATCGTCCTCAAGGGTTCGCGAGTGCCCCAGAATAGCCCCGGCCATATCGCGGTCGATCGGAACGCGGCCCAGAGGTGTCTCCCACGCCCCATGGGTCATGATCGCCGCGCCCGCGCCCAACCCGGTATGATTCGGTCCCACGACAATGAACACTTCGGGAAACGTGACGCGGCCATACACCGCCCCGGCGACCTTCCCCGAATACCTATAGCCGGCATGCGGGACAACCGCCGCGATGGCGCGCACGGTTGGCTGATCTCCCCTGATCAGATCTCGGGCCTGGGCGATCAGCCATTCGGGGGTGCCAGCGTAAAACGAGCCGGCCACCGCTGCCCGTCGGATCATGAGACGGCCCCGTTCGCCTCGCCGCCGGACCCCGCCGCGTCAGGGCGACCTCGAATCGACTCGACCTGGCATGCGGCCCCATCCGATGGCTTCATGCCGACCCACCTCTCGTGAGGATCCACTCCGTGGCGGCCGTCAGATCGAGCGCCACGTGATCAGGTCCCGGGTTCCCCATCTCGAGAAGCCTCCGAAATTCGTCGCGCCCGAACCCGCTCAACACCAATACCGAGCGAAGGCCCACTCGTTGAGCGAGGAGAATATCGCTCGCCTGATCTCCTATGACGTAGGACCGCGTCAGGTCCACGCGATGCTCACATACCGCGCGATGGATCAGACCGGCGCTCGGCTTTCGACACCCGCAGGTTCGTCTATACGGGAAGCGCCCCTCGCTCGGGTGATGCGGGCAATAGTAGAAGGCATCGGCCCAGCCTCCGTCCAGTCGGAGGAGCTGCAGAAGTCGCTGATGCGTCGCCTCGATCTGCTCTTCGCTCGCATCACCCCTCGCCACGCGCGACTGATTGCTGACGATGATACGGAGAAAGCCCGCCTCCCCAAGGCGCTTGAGCGCGCCTGCAACACCGGGGATCGGTCTCATCAGTCCGGGCCCCTGAACGGGGCCCACCTCCTCGTTGATCGTGCCATCCCGATCGAGGAAGACCGCGGGGGTCTTCCCTCCGCCACGAGGTTCCGGAGTCACCGCCCTGTCAAGGACCGACTCCGCTGCGGCCACGACCGCCTCCACGTCGATCGCCCGCAGGCATCGATGGTCAATCGGGCATTCGCGATAGCGACACGGGCTGCAAGCCGGCGGAATCCGAAGGACCTGGTGCCCGCGTCCGAGCGGGCCGGTCAGCCGAGGATCGGTCGGCCCGAAAAGCGCCACACATGAGACACCCAAGGCTGCGCCGAGGTGCATCGCCCCCGTATCGTTGGTCAGCAGGAGACGGCACCGATTGAGCAGGCTGGCAAAGGTTCCGAGCGACGTCCGTCCGCCGAGGTCGATGGCCACCCCTCGCATGATCTTGCGGATGCCTTCGGTGAGCGAGATTTCCGCACGCGCGCCAAACAGGAGAGCCGCGGTCCCCCGACGCTCGGCGAGCAGATCGGCCGCCCGCGCGAACCGCTCGAGCGGCCATCGCTTCGCCGGCCCATAGGCCGCCCCGGGATTCAGTCCGATCAACGGAATGTTCGGCCCGACGCCTGAGGCGGCGAGAAGTCTCCTCGCTTCTTCGTCGCTGCCGGCGGGGAGGGTCAGCCCCTTCGGATCCTCCCACGCGTCCCATCCCAACGCGCGAAGGAGACCGAGATAGTAGTTGGCCTGATGAAGCGATCCCCTGCGCGGCGGGCTCACGCCCACCGTCAGCAGTGGCCATCGCCCATCGGTGGCATACCCAACCCGGTTCGGGATCCCGGCCAAGGCGCTGATCAACCCGGCCCGAAAACTGTTGGTGAGGAGCATGACGAATTCGAAACGTTGGCGCCGGAGGCCGTTAACGGCCCAGGCGAGTTGATGGCGGTCGGGTATCTCGAGAAGCTGATCGATGAAGGGCGAGGCGCGGAAAAGGTCGCTCACCCGGGGATGTGTCAGGAGCGAGATCTTGGCATCCGGCAACGAGCGACGGAGATTTGCGAGGGTCGGAAGCGCCAGAACCGCGTCGCCAAGCCAGTTCGGACACACCACCAACACGGATCGAAGCTGGTCGGCGTCGAAGGCCCGTCGGACGCGCAAGGCCACGCTGCGTGCTCTCAGCAAGACCCCGGTCTCGCCAAGTCGTTCAGCATGCGATCCAAGGTCGGTCCACCTTCCACAAGCTCAAGCGCGATCGAGAGGGCGTGCAGCGGGGTTCGACCGCCCTCCGATTGGAGTCGGCTCAATTTTATCATGTCCTTTTCTGTGGTGACGATCATCGAGGCCCGTGCCTTGTCGGCTGCCGCCAAGAGAGCATCGAGATCGCCGCGAGAATAGACGTAGTGATCCGGGAACACATGGTGGGCCAGGACCACAGCCCCGAGCCGCCCGAGCGTCGCCTCGAACCTCCGAGGGTTGGCGATCCCGGAACACGCCACGAGGCGCCGGCCGCGTAAGGCATGCGAGGGCATCTCGTCGCCATCCGGACCGATGAGCGACACGGGCCGGTGAACTGCCAGCGCGATCGGCGTCGTCGGCGCGTACCGGCGGATGTCCCGTCTGGTCGCATCCAGGTCGAGACCGAGGTCAGCGTGAGTGATCACCAGGAGGTCCGCGCGGGCGAGTGCCTCCGGTCGCTCCCGCAACAATCCTGAGGGAAGCAGCCGCCCGTATCCGAACGGATTGCCGCTGTCGATCAGCACGATGTCCAGATCACGATGAAGTCCCAGATGCTGGAATCCATCGTCCAGAAGGATGATCCCGCACGCCAGGTATTTCAGTGCGAGTTGGCCAACCTGGTATCGGTCCGAGCCCGTCAGGACCGGCACCCCTCGCAGACGCCGCCCCAACAGGTAGGCCTCGTCCGCAGCCGTCGGTGGAGCCGAGAGCAGGTTCCGTCCATCGCAGATGATCGCCGGCCTGGCAGAACCGCCGCGGTAGCCCCGCAGGAGGATTGCGACCTGCTCGCCCCGCTCTTGTAGCCGCCGGGCCAGCATCTCCACAAATGGGGTCTTGCCGCTGCCGCCAACCACCAGGTTGCCGACGCTCACGACCGGCACCGGCAGACGTCGAACTGTCGCGACGCCATGGGCGAACAACGCCTTCCGGAGCGACACCACCCCGCCGTACACGGAGGACGCGGGTCGCAGAAGCGCCAGCCAGGCGCGCGCCGTCCAGCGGGTCCGACCGAGCGCCATGCAACGCAGGGTCCAGGCTGTCAGCGCGTCACGCGCCTTCATCAGGCGTAGCGCTCGAGAAGGGCGACCGTCCGTTCGCATGCCCCGCGATGCGCGGCCAGACACTCCAGGGCCGCCTTGCCGATTCGAGACCTGGCTGAAGGATCACGGAGGAGCCGGGCGAACTCCGGAGCAAGCTGGTCCGGATCGTGAATCTGAACGGCGGCCTCTCGCTCCAGAAACAGCGCGCTGGCCTCGGCGAAGTTCTCCATATGAGGACCGAACAGGATCGCGCGACCGAGGGCTGCCGGTTCCAAGAGATTGTGGCCACCGCTCGGGACCAGACTTCCCCCGATGAACACAGCGCTTGCGACGGCATACACCATCGACAGCTCACCGACCGTGTCCAACAACACGACGTCGTGCCGGCCCTCAGAGGTCCGCGTGAGCGTCGTTCTCCTCGCCGCAGCCAGGTTGTTCGCGCCGATCAGGGCCTCCACTGCGCCAAGCCGGTCGGGATGGCGGGGGGCGAGAATCAACAGGAGCTCGGGGAATTCCCGACGCAGGTGGACGAATGCACGGAGGACCGCCTCGTCCTCGCCGGAATGGGTGCTCCCGGCGACGATGACGAGCCGCCCGGCTCCGATCTTCAACCTCTCTCGCCACTGCTCGTCAAGGGAGGTCGCGTCAGCCGGAGGGATCGCATCGAACTTCAGGTTGCCGACCACGTGGACCCGCTCGGGCGAAGCGCCCAGCGCGAGAATTCGCTCGGCATCAGCGGCGCTCTGCATGCAGAAGAGGTCGATCCCACGGAGGACTCGACGGAAGAAGGGCCGGATCAAGCGGTAGCGCCGGAAGGAGCGCGGCGAGATCCGGCCATTGATGACGGCGACGGGGATCTTCGTCGCCCCGCAGCCACGGAGGAAGTTCGGCCAGATCTCGGTCTCGGTCAGGAGGACCAGACGGGGCCTCACCATCGCAAGGACCCGATCGACCACGATCCCAAGGTCGATCGGGAAATACACGATCGCGGCGGCCTGCGGGAGCGACCGTCTCGCGACCTCCCGGCCGGTCGCAGTGACCGTCGAGACGACGAGCGGCAGCTCCGGATGTCGGGTCGTCCAAACAGCAGCGAGGACGGAGGCCGCGCCGACCTCGCCCACGGACACGGCATGCAGCCAGATGGGGTGACGGTCCTGTAGGCGCGCGATCAGGGACGGAGGGTAGCGACCGAGGCGTTCGCCCCACCCTTCACGGTGGCGGCGAACTCCGAGCGCACCCAGCAGGAGCAGTGGAGACCAGATGAGCAGAACGAGGACCAGCAGAAGAGAGTACGCATAGTACATCCCGGGACACCGCCCGTCACCGGTGAGACCTGAAGTATTCGTCGGCCTCCATCGTGAGGAGATCGAGACGGGCCTCCAGAAGCTCCTGGTACTTCGCGACCTCCTCCTTGCTGGCCGTCGGCTCCACGTAGATCGGCTCGCCCCAGACGTAGACGGCGCGAGAGAACGGCAGCGGCACGAGAAACGCGTCCCAGCTCTTTAGAAAGCGGCGACGCTCCGCGCTGAAGCTCACAGGCAAAATCGGGGCGCCGGTCAGCTTCGCGATCTCGATAACACCCACCTTGACCTTGCCACGCGGCCCCTTCGGGCCGTCCGGTGTGATCGCCAGGTGTCGCCCCTCCCTGAGGGCTCGGACCATCTGCTTGAACGCGCGGGCCCCGCCTCGTGTCGCGGAGCCACGGATGACCTCCAAGCCCAGTATCGTGGCGATACGACTGATATACTCCCCATCACGATGCTGGCTGATCAGGATCGTGCGCGCCTGCCCCGGGTACAGAAACGGCAGCATCAGGAGTCGTCCGTGCCAGAAGGCCGCGACCGCCGGCTCGCCTCTAGCGATGCAGCCTTCCGGATAGCCCGAATTGACATGGACGACCCGAAGGAGGCGATACAGGCACCTCATCAGCCCGGCGCCGACCCACGGGGCGATCGCCAGGACGACGGGTCGATCCCTCAGCGCCGCGACCGCGCGAGAAAGGCCTCGGCGAGCCACTATCGCCTCCACACGGGCACCTCGGCGCGGACGCTCTCCTGGAGCAGGTCCAGAATCACATCGGCGGTCCGTCCCGCCGCGCCGGGCGGCCCGAACCGATCTCGCAGCTCGCGAAGCCGCCCCCGCATGACGCGGCTGGCCTCGGGGGAGTCCAGGAGCCGGCGGGCCGTGGCGGCGATCCGATCCGGCGTGGCTTGGAATTGGATCAGCTCCGGCACGATCTCCTGCCCCGCCACAACATTGGGCATCGCGACGAACGGCACCCTGATCAGGATGCGAGCCAGCAGCCACGACGGGAACGCGAGGCGGTACACCACCACCATCGGCGTCCCGATGACGGCCGCCTCCAACGTCGCCGTCCCCGACGCCGCAAGGACGAGGTCCGACGCGGCTATGACCTCGTGAGCCCGACCCTGCACAACCTTCGCTGAATTGGGCGACTGTTTCAGGTAGGATCCGATCAGATCGAGCGGGATCCCCTCGGCCGCCGCGATGATCACGCGGAGCCCCTCGCGGTTGGTCATCAACTGGCCGGTCGCCTCGAGCAGGAGGGGGAGATGCCGGGTGATCTCGCCGATGCGGCTGCCGGGCAGCAACCCTACCACACAGGCAGCCTGTTCCAGTCCCAGCCGGCGCCTGGACGCCTCCTTGGATGGCGGAGGCGATAGCCGATCCAGAAGGGGGTGGCCCACGTACAGCGCCTCGACGCCCCAGCGGCGATAAAACCCCTCCTCGAACGGGAAGATGACCACGAGTCGGCGAACCAGCCGTGCAATCGATCGGATCCGACCGCGACGCCACGCCCACACCTGCGGACTGATGAAATACAGGACCGGGATCCCCAGCCGATGGGCGCGGCGGGCCAGCAGCAGGTTGAAGTCGGGAAAGTCCACCAGGATCAGAAGATTGGGCCGCCTGGCAGAAAGCAGGCGGACCATCGTCCGGTACGCCCGCACGAGGGCGGGGAGCCTCACGGCGACCTCCGCCACCCCGACCACCGCAAGGTCGCTTGCGTGCGCGTGCAGGCGGACTCCTACCTCCCGCATCCGGTCGCCGCCGATCCCCTCGATGGCGAGCTGCGGGGCGCGCCGCAGCAACTCCTTGACCACGTCGGCGGCGTGCAGGTCGCCCGACGCCTCTCCGGCGACGATCACGATCCGATAGCTTGACATCGGGTTTACCGGCCCTCCGCGCACTTCACCGTGCCCGTCACCACCGTTCTGCGCGCCGACTCGCCAACCTGCGCTGGCTCGCGAGCGGATGCAGCATGGGCTCAGGATCTCTGTGCCGAACCCGCGCGCGACATCACACCGAGTGCCCCGAAAGCCTCTCCACAATCTGAGAGGCCACTCTCAGAGCATCCCGGCCCTCCTCCCCTGAGACGACCGGCCTCGCTCGGCTTCGGACGCACTCGATGAAGCTCTCGAGCTCAACGCGCAACGGTTCGGCCTTATCGATGAAGATGTCTTCCTTGAGGATCCTGGACGCAGGCTCGCCGGCCCCGTCCTCCACGCCCGGCACTCGATGGTAGATCGCGATCTCCTGCTGAGAGTAATCGAGGGAGATGAAGGTATCGCGCTGGAAGATCCGCACCCGGCGGACTCGCTCGACGCTCACCCGACTGGCCGTCAGGTTGGCGACGCAACCGGACGCAAACTGCAGTCTCGCGTTGGCGATGTCTACCCGATCCGAGATCACGGGCACCCCGACGGCGCTGATCGCCGTCACCGGCAGCTTGATCAGGTTCAGGATGATGTCGATGTCATGGATCATCAGGTCCAGGACGACATCGACATCGGTGTTGCGCGGGGCGAACGGACCGAGCCGATGACATTCGATGAATCCGGGGCCATTCACGACCGACTCAAGCGCTTTGACCGCCCCGTTGAATCGCTCGATATGGCCCACCTGGAAGATCCGATCGCCCGCCTTTGCGATCGCGACCAGGTCGTCGGCCTGAGCGAGCGACTGGGCGATCGGTTTCTCCACCAGGACGTCGATCCCAGACTCCAGGAACTCCTTCGCGATGGGATAGTGGAGGAGGGTCGGGACCGCCACACTGACCGCATCCACCTTACCCAAAAGCTCGCGATAGTCCCGAGAGAGGACGGTCCGGTGGCGCGCCCCCACCTCGTTGAGGCGGGCTTCGTCGATGTCCACGAGCCCGACGAGCTCAACACCCTGGAGCTCGGAATAGATCCTGGCATGGTGCTGCCCCACATATCCGACACCCACCACACCTACCCGAACCGGCCCCACGCTGCTCATCCTTGGGATCTCCCAGCGCTCGGCCTCCCGTCAGACGGAAGGAGCCGAGGGAGGATGTGACTAATCGGCAGCGATCGCCAATCCCAGACGATCGGCAGCCGCCAGCACCTCATCTCGCTCTACCATCAGGGTTTGATCGGCATCCAGCGCCAGGGCCGTCGCGCCGGCCTCTTCGAGGGCCGCGACAGTTCCCGGACCAACCACCGGGAGATCGAAGCGCATGTCCTGATCAGGGCGCCCCACCTTCACCACGACGACTCCGCCATTGCTGAGCGCCCCCCCGCGGCGAACGGTCGCATCGGTCCCCTCAAGCGCTTCCACTGCCAGAACGGTTTGCCGCTTGACCACCACGGTCTGGCCGATCTTGAGGGCGGCGAGGGATCTCGCGATCTCCCGGCCAAACCTGATATCCCGCTGCTCCTCCGGCCCAGGCGCGCGTGCAGTCAACACCCCCTTGGGAAGGACGATCGACGACAGGAACCGCCGGCAGTCGTGCAAGGTAATCCCCTCATCGCTCAGCCGGTCTCCCACCGCCGCCAGAATCGAGTCGCCTCGCCGGTCTTTAAGTTTGAGGTAGAACAGCATCCCGTCGAGATCCGCCTTCACGCGCGAGAACTGAACGGTCAGCGGGATCTTCCCAAGCATCACGGCGTCAGAGACTCGCCCGCGCTTCAGCGCCGCGATCAGCCGTCCAAGTTCCCCGACCCCCACCCAGCAGATCGAATCGACCGCATCGGCGAGATCGGGAGGGGGGGCAGCTTCCTCGATGGCCACCGCGACGACCTCCAAGCCTTTGGCCCTGGCCTCCCGGGCCGCGATCAACGGGAGCGGACCTCCGCCCGCAATGATTCCCAGACGCTCCATCGTTACCGCGCGATTCCTCTCGACGATGTTTTGATGAAGCCGATCAGGTCCTCAACCTCCGGACAGGATTCAACCTCTGCAACGACCTTTTCCAAGGCCTGGGAGGTATTGAGTTTGGAGAGGAAGAGCAATCGGTAGGCCTTTTTCAGCCGCGCGACCGCCTCCTCCGAGAAGCCATGCCGGCGAAGGCCCACTGAATTCAACCCGTAGCACCTCGCACGATCGCCCTGAGCCTTGATGAACGGTGGCACGTCCTGCGAGACGGCAGAGCAGGCGGCGACCATGGCGTACTTTCCAATCCGGACGAACTGATGGATCCCAGCCTGCCCCCCGATCACCGCGCGCTCCCCGATCTCGACATGGCCGGCCAGTCCCGCTTGGCTCGCCACGACCACCTCGTCACCCAGCGTGCAATCGTGTGCCACATGGGCGTACGCCATGATGAAGTTCCGCCGTCCCAGCACCGTGGTCCCGTTGCCTTTCCAGGAGCCACGATGAACCGATGCGAACTCGCGGATCACTGACTCATCGCCGATCACCAGTCGGGTCCTCTCGCTGCGGGCCTCCAGGATCTGCGGCGGGGCGCCCAGCACCACGTGAGAGGAGATCTGACAACTCTCCCCGACCTGCGTGATGCCATCGATGACGACGTGCGAGCCGATGATCGTCCCGCAACCGACCGCGACATCGGGGCCGATGATCGTGTACGGCCCCACACTGACGCCCGATCCTAACGTCGCCTCCGGAGAGATGACTGCCGATGGATGGACGTGCATCAGCCCTCTTCCATCTCGCCGCCCGCGTCAAAGGACACCCCCCCCGACTCTCGATCGATCACGACGCAGGAAAGCTCAGCCTCTGCCGCCAGCTTGTCCGCGACGTAGGCGCGACCCCGCATTCTGCAATTCCGCGTCCTGAGCTGGAGAATCTCCACCTCGAATTTCACCTGATCTCCCGGAACCACCGGCCTTCGAAACTTGGCGCGGTCGATGCCGGTGAAATAGAACAGTTTCTTCTCGGCGCTCGCATCCACCGTGCGCATCAGGAGGACACCTCCCACCTGGGCCATGGCCTCGATCACCAACACCCCCGGCATAATCGGGTGGCCGGGGAAATGACCCTGGAAGAAAGCTTCGTTGATCGTGACGTTCTTCACACCCACGACCCTCTTGCCGGGCTGGATCTCAAGGATCCTATCGACCAGCAGGAACGGGTAGCGGTGCGGGAGGATCTCCTGGATCTGCTGAATGTCCATCAGCCGGCCTCTCCCTGCGCGCCGGCTGCCGAGGGAGCGGCGGCCTTCCCGCCCGCGCCCCGCAGCAACCCGTTCTCCAGCGTCCTCAGCCGATCCTCAATCGCCTGCACGGCCCTCAGGAGTCGGGGAAGCCGACTCACTGCGGCGAGCGAGCGCTTGAATTCCATATGATCCTTGGCGGGGTATCCCAACAGGATCTTCCCCCTCGGGATGTCCTTCGTGATCCCGCCCTTCGCACCGACGGCCACATCATCGCCGATCTCAATGTGGTCCGCGATCCCCACCTGGCCGCCCATCATCACGCGATCACCGATCCTGACGCTGCCAGAGATCCCCGTCTGCGCCGCGATCACCGTATCCTCTCCGACCGTCACGTTGTGCGCGATCTGAACGAGGTTGTCGATCTTCGCCCCGCGTTTGAGGCGGGTGGTCCCCAGGGTTGCACGGTCGATCGCGGCGTTGGCACCGATCTCGACGTCGTCCTCGATGACGACCCGTCCCACCTGAGGGATCTTCACGCGGGCGCCATGTCGATCCCGCAGATACCCGAACCCGTCGCTTCCGATCACGGCACCGCTGTGAATGATCACCCGATCGCCGATCTCAACCTCCTCTCGGATCACCACCTGCGGATAGACCCGGCAGTCAGCGCCGAGACTCGAGGCCCTTCCGATGTAGACCTGCGCACCGATGGCGCTCCTCTGGCCGATCGCGACCCCGTCCTCAATGTATGAGAACGGCCCGATGGAGACCCCGTCGGCCAGACGGGCCCCGGGCCGCACGATGCAGGAGTGATGAACGCCTGGTGGAGGCAGGTCCGGCGGGTAGAACAGGCGAAGCGCCGTGACAAACGTCAGGTACGGGTCGCCGGTCCTGAGAGTCGGCTTTGAGCTGGCCGGATCTCCCTCCCGAAGGATCGCAGCCGACGCGCGACTCCGCTCAAACCCCTCGAGGTATCGAGGGTCCGCCACGAAGGTGAGATCCCCCTCTCCGGCCTCTTCAACTGAGGCGAAGCCCCGGACCTCGATCTCCCCGTCGCCGACCAGCCGGCAGCCCAGCTTCTCGGCGAGCTCGCGCACTCTCATGACTCGAACTACTTCCTGCCTGGACGGGTGTTGTAGCGCTCCAGGATCTCTTTCGTGAGGTCGGCGCCGTCGCTCCCGTAGATGACCCCGCCCCCCCGTTTCTCGACGATGAGGGCATATCCCTTCTGTTTCCCATAGTCCCTGATCAATCCGGCGAGCTCCCGGTACAGGTCGGTCAGGAGTTCTTGCTCGCGTTTGCCGAGGTCACGGTTGAAATCATCTCCCAGACGCCGGAGGTCACGGACCTTGCGAAGAATCGCCTCTTCTCGATCCTTCTTCGCCGCATCGCTCAGGACGGCGGCCTGCTTCTGAAGCTCGGCGTCCATCTGCTTGATCTCCGCCTCCTTGGCGCTGATCTCCTTCTGCTTCTCGGCCGCCTCGACCGTCAGCCTGTTCTTCGCGGCCTGGCCCTCCTTCGATTGCGAGATGACCGCCTCGATGTCAACGAATCCCACCTTTGCCGGTGGCTCGGCAGCCCAGCCCGTCGGTGCCACCAGCATGACGGCCATGGCCGCACAGCTCACCCACCACGACCGCCGGACGCGATGTGATCCCACCATCAGCCCATTCCCTCCACTTTTTTTAGAAGACCGTGCCCACCGTCAAATGCACGGCGTTGCTGCTCTCGCCGGCTCTCCTGTCGAGATTGAATCCCATCTCGACCCGGACCAACCCGAAGGGGGTCGCGACGCGAAGCCCCCCGCCGGCGGTGGGTCGGAGATCCAGGGACAGCGCCTCCCCCTCGCGAAACACATTCCCCGCGTCGATAAACAGCAGCCCCTTGACCCCCAACGCCTCGTAGATCGGAAAGAGCAGTTCATTGTTGAACCAGACCGCCTTGTTGCCCCCGATGCGGTTGTCCCTGTCATCGCGGGGACTCAGCGTATAGGTCTTGAACCCGCGGACGGTGTTCGTGCCGCCCAGGAACACGCGCTCCTGCGTGGGCAGAGGTTTGTCGCCGAACGGCTCGGCGATGATGAGGTTTCCCCTGATATGCCCGACGACCCTCCAGAACAGCGGGTGGTAGTAGCCGAGATCGACCGTCAGCTTGTTGAACTCGTTCTGCCCCCCGAAGAACTTCGCGGCGAGTTGATAGCTGGTCGTCCCGGTGAAGCCGCGCGTCGGATCCCGGCGATTGTCTCTCAGATCCATAGCCAGGCCGAAGCCCACGCTGCCGGTAATCGTCGTTCCCGCCTTGATGAAGATGTTGCCGGGATCGTCGATGAGCGCCTGAGAGACGTTGAAAATCTCGACCTCCTCGTACTTATACGTGATCGAGCCGACTAACTCCCCGATAAGCCGGCGGGCGAGCGTCAGCGACCCTCCCTTGGAGTCCTGGTCGAAGCCGGTGAAATCCTGGAAGAGGAGCCGCTGGTTGTAGAGAGCAAGATCGAGCGAGGTCTCCGTGTCCAGGATATGCGGATCCTGGAAGCGAAGCACGAAGCGGTTGGCGTTGCTGCCGAGCTGACCCGAGAAGGAGATCCGCTGCCCGAGTCCCAGGAAATTGTTCTGCGAGATCGACCCCGCGCCCAGGACGCCATCGATCGAGCTGAACCCCGCGCCGATCGAAAACGAGCCGGTCGGCTTCTCCTTGACCGCCACGTCGATGTCCACCCGGTCCTCGGCCGTTCCCCTTCGGGTGTCCACCTTCACGTCCTCGAAGTAGCCGAGGTTGCTCAGGTTCTGGCGGCTCCGGGCGAGCACCCGGCTGTTATAGAGGTCGCCCTCGACCAGGCCGATCTCCCGGCGGATGACCTTATCCCGGGTCTTGGTGTTTCCCGAGATCTCGACCCGCTCCACAAAGACCTGCTTCCCCTCGCTGATGTCCAGCCCCACATCCACGATATGGCTGACCCGATCGGTGTTGATGACCGGGGCCACGTCGGCGAAGAGATAGCCCCGCTCCGAGTATCGATCCGTGACCACCAGCATGTCCCGCTGGAGCGTCTCCCTGCTGAAGACCCCCCGCTTGGCGATCTGGAGCAGCCTGAGCAGGTCGTCGGTGGCGAAGACGGTATTGCCCGCGACCTTCACCTCCCCCACGCGATACTGCGGGCCCTCCTCCACCCGGATCGTGACCTCCAGCTTTTGCTTCGCCTCGACCACCCGTATCTCCGGCTCACCCACCTTCACGTCCAGATAGCCGTTGTCCAGGTAGAAGGCCCTGACCCGGTCCAGATCGCGCTGCAGCTCATCGCGCTTGAGGGTGCCGTAGAAGAAGAACAGGAACAGCTCCTTGGTGCCCAGGCGTTCCTTGATGTCTCGTTCGTCTACCCCCTTCGCCCCGAGGATGCGAACGGAGGAGATCTCAAACTTCCTCCCCTCGTCGATTTGAAGGGTCACCGCGACGTCACCCTCCGCGACCTTTGCGACCTGAGGGACCACCTTCGCCTGATAGTATCCTTCCTCCTCGTAGAACAGGCGCACCCGCTCCGCATTGCTGGACACCGCCTGCGGATTGTACACGCCTCCCTCCGTGAGCGCGAGCTTCTCCTTGATCTTGTCGGTGGCGATCTGCTTGTTGCCCCGGATCTTCACCTCTCTGATGGTCGGCTTCTCCGTCAGGATGAAGGTGACCTTGAGGCCCCCCTCGAACACCTCGGCATCGACCGCGACGTCGTCATAGAAGCCCAATCGATACAGCCCCTTGACGTCCTCCCGCGTCTTTTCCAAGGAAAAGGGGTCCCCGACCTTTGTTCTGAGCTTGAAGCGAATGGTGGCCTCGTCGATCTTGCGACTCCCCCGTATGTCGATCTGCTTCACCAGTGCCTGTTCCTGGCCGTCGGCCCGGGCGGAGGCAAGCGCCAAGACCACGAGGATCGAACTCACGGCGACAACCTGCTTTTTTCGGCGAGTGAGAGAAAGGGGCACGCGGCGTCGCTCCTCGAGTCAAACCGGCGCGAGCACCTTACCACCTTTGCCACGAAAAGGCAAGCGCAAACTCGGCAGGGAAGGGCTAGAATCGAGGGGTTAGAGGGCAGGGGGTGGTGACGCTATTTCGGGGCTTCGACGAGGCTGACCTCCTCGAAGGTCAGGGCCTCCCCTTCCAGCTTGACTCTGATCGTGCCTCCCTCGGCGAACCGCCCCCTCAGCACCTCCTCGGCCAAGGGGTCTTCCACATGACGTTGGATCGCGCGCCGGAGGGGCCTGGCACCGAACGTCGGATCGTAGCCGCGGCCAATGAGGAATTCCTTCGCGTCGTCATCGACCGCAAGCGAGATCTTGCGCTCGCCGAGCTGAAGCTGCAGACGGTTGAGCATCAGCTCCACGATCTTTCGGAGGTCGTTCCGGGTCAACTGGTGGAACACGATCACCTCATCGATCCGGTTGAGAAACTCCGGGTTGAACACCCGCTTCAGCTCACCGAGCACGATCTCCTTCATCTTGCCGTAGGTGACCGCCTCGTCTCCGCCCTTGGCGAAGCCCAATGGCGTGTGGAGGCCGATCTGGCGGGCGCCGATGTTGCTGGTCATGATCAGGATGGTGTTCTTGAAATCCACGATCCGGCCATAGCTGTCCGTGAGCCGGCCGTCCTCCAGGATCTGGAGGAGGAGATTGAACACCTCGGGGTGGGCCTTCTCGATCTCGTCGAGGAGGATGACGGAGAACGGACGGCGACGGACCTTCTCCGTGAGCTGGCCCGAGTCGTCGTACCCGATGTAGCCCGGAGGGGCGCCGATGAGACGCGAGGTCGAGAAGCGCTCCATGTACTCCGACATGTCCACGCGGATCAACGCCTCCTCGGTTCCGAAGAGGAACTCCGCCAGCGCCTTCCCAAGCTCGGTCTTCCCCACGCCGGTCGGCCCGAGGAACACGAACGACCCGACGGGCCGGTTCGGGTTCTTGATCCCCGCGCGGGAGCGGCGGATCGCGCGGCTGACCCCCTCGATCGCCTCGTGCTGCCCCACCACCCGCTTGCCCAACTCCTGCTCCATCCGGATCAGCTTGGCCGATTCTTCTTCTTCGATCTGATGGAGCGGGATGCCGGTCCACTTGGAGACGATGTAGGCGATCTCCTCGGCGGTGACCACCGTCCGTTCCTTCGCCCTCGACTCCTTCCACCGGTTCTTTTTCTCCTCGAGGTCGGCGCGGAGCTTGCGCTCCGAGTCGCGCAGCCTCGCGGCGACCTCGAAGGCCTGGGTCCGGATGGCATCCTCTTTCTGGCTCCGGAGGCGCTCGACCTCGTTTTCCATCTCCCGGAGCTCCTGAGGGAGCATCAGGGTCTTAAGCCGCGCCCTCGAGCCGGCCTCGTCGATGACGTCGATGGCCTTGTCGGGCAGGAACCGATCGGCGATGTAGCGCTGGGACAACCGGGCGGCCGCGGTCACCGCCTCATCGGTGATCACGGCGGAGTGGTGGGCTTCGTACCGGTCCTTGATCTCCCGGAGGATCCGAATGGTCTCGTCCACGCTGGGGGGCCCGACCTGGATCGCCTGGAACCGCCGCTCCAGGGCCCGGTCCTTCTCGATATGGCGCCGGTACTCGTCCAGGGTGGTCGCGCCGATACACTGGAGCTCGCCGCGGGCCAGCGCCGGCTTCAGCATGTTCGACGCGTCGATCGCCCCTTCAGCCGCGCCGGCCCCGACCAGGGTATGCAGCTCGTCGATGAACAGGATGATCGTCTGAGACTGCTGGATCTCCTTGATGACGGCCTTCAGCCGCTCCTCGAACTGGCC
>Ga0187893_10003539_pt1 | contig 31453 bp, 33 predicted proteins | sample MA1701074metaG_FD_139574 | JGI IMG/M metagenome (GOLD analysis project Ga0187893, IMG submission 139574) | White microbial mat communities from a basaltic lava cave in the Kipuka Kanohina Cave System on the Island of Hawaii, USA - MA170107-4 metaG ...
GCGAAGCGGAGCCGGCCGGTGACGGCCAGCGCGAAGATGCCGAAGAGAATGGCGGCGACGCCGAGGCGGCGGAGCACGTCCGTCCACTCCACCGCCGCGACGTCCGCGTCCCACATGCCGTCGATCAGCCCGGCCGCGGCCAGGGCGGCGAGGAGTAGCGCGAGACGGGCCGGCGTCGGCCCTTTCCTGGCGATGCGGTAGAACGTGATGCCAGCCACGAAGAAGGGCACGTGCCGGAGGATCAGCATCCGGGGGAGCGCCGCGGGCAGCGCGATGCCGAGGTACTGGTCGGCGACCGACCACAGGCAGGCCAGCGTGAGCCAGATCGCGGTCACGACCTCGATGCGCGGCAGGAGCCCGGTCGCGAAGAGGAGACCCATGATCACGTAGAAGGCGAGCTCGACGGTGAGGCTCCAGAAGACGTTGTCGAGATTGCTGAAGCCGACGAACTCCTGGAACATCGTCAAGTTCACGACGTAGCCACCGACCCAGAACGGCTTCCCGAACAGGACGCTCTGGAGGACAACCATCAAGGTGAGGGCCGTCCAGTAGGCGGGGTAGAGCCTCGTGACCCGCGAGAAGGCGAAATCCTTCCAGGTGGCGCTGCGCTCGAGCGTGAAGTAGATGACGAAGCCGGAGATCATGAAGAACAGCTCCACCGCGTAGAACCCGTAGCCCGTGGCCAGGTGTACGCCGAACGGGCCTGCCCCGAAGTACCTCGCGCAGTGCGAGGAATAGTGGGACAGGACGACGCACACGGCCGCCAAGCCCCGAACGACGTCGAGCTCCTCGAACCGGCCGCCTGGCCCTGTTTGCATGTCGGTTTCGATCGACCCGAGAATCCACCGAGACCGGAGAGGCGTCAAGTGGACGCCCCAAAGTATTGGAGTGTCGAACCGCCTGCCCTATACTGGGTCCCGTCATGGCGAAGACGCCCACGTTGGGCATCCGATTCACGAGGGGGCCCTTTCTCAAGCTGATGTCGGCGGATCTGGATCTGGACCGCGTCGTGGGGCGTTGATGGGCCAGAGCACGATCCTCGTCGACCGGGCCGACGGCGTGGCCACCGTCACGCTCAACCGGCCCGAGGCGCGCAACGCGATCGACCTCGTCATGCGGCGCGAGCTGCTGGTGGCGCTGGACGATCTGGAGGCGGAGGCGGCGACCCGGGTGGTGATCTTGACCGGCGCCGGAGGCCATTTCTCGGCGGGCGGGGACGTGAAGACGATGGCGGCGAAACGCCCGACCGCGGCCGACGGGCGGGCGCGCGTGGAGTCGCTGAACCGCTTCGTGATCCGCCTTTTCGAGTTCCCGAAGCCGACGATCGCCATGGTGGACGGCTTCGCGGTCGGGGCCGGCTGCAATATCGCGCTGGGCTGCGACCTGCTGATCGCCTCGGACCGCGCCCGTTTCGGCGAAGTCTTCGCCCGGATCGGCCTCGTGCCGGACGGCGGCGGAACGTGGCTGCTGCCGCGGCTGGTCGGGCTGGCCAAGGCGAAGGAGCTGGTGTTCTCGGCCGACATCATCGATGCGGCGGAGGCGTATCGGATCGGCCTCGTCAACCGCGTGGTGCCGGCGGGGGAGCTGGAGAAGACCACGCGGGCCCTCGCCGCCCGCATCGCGGCCGGCCCGCCGGGCGCGCTCGGTTTGGCCAAGGCGCTGCTGAACCGCTCTGCCACGGTGGATCTGGCCACGTCGCTCGGCTTCGAGGCCTACGCCCAGGCCCAGAGCGTCACCACCGACGACCACGCCGAGGGGGTACGCGCCTTCCTGGAGAAGCGCCCACCCCGGTTCATCGGCCAATGAGCCGGCCGCAGAGACGGATGTCAGCGGACTGGGGGAGTGCGGGGGCCATTTCGGGGCCCCCGCAGATGAAAGAGCCTGAAGAAGTAGACGACTGTCCGCCATCGGGGGGAGTGCGGGGGCCATTTCGGGGCCCCCGCGGCTGAAGACATGCTGACGGCGAGGATCACCGCAACGGGCATGGCGGTCCCGGACACCGTCGCCACCAACGCGCTGCTCGCGCGCTGCATGAGCACGAGCGACGAGTGGATCACCGAGCGGACCGGTATCCGCGAGCGCCGTGTCTCCCCGGACACGTACCGCATGCTGCTACGCCTGGCCGAGGCGGCGGACAAGGCGGCCTGCATGCGGGACATCCGCAACCGGGGCCTGGATGGGTGCATCGACTCGACGCTGACCGTCTCGGATCTGGCGGTCGAGGCCTCGCGGATGGCGCTGAAGCACGCGGGGCTCGACGCCCTGGATCTCGACTGCATCGTGCAGTCCAGCACCTTTCCGGATCTGGCCTATCCCGGGCCGGGCTGCGTGCTGCAGGGGCGGCTGGGGCTCACCACCACGCCCGTGTTCAACCTGGCCCAGGGCTGGGCCGGCTTCGTCTACGGCCTGGCCCTGGCCACCGAGCACTTCGGCATCCCGCCCGAGCGGTGCTTCAACAACATCGACCGCTACGGCAACACCGCCGGCGCTTCTGTCCCCATCTGCCTCCACGAGGCGCTGTCCGAGGACCGCATCAAGGACGGCGACCTCGTCATGCTGGTGGCCTTCGGCACCGGCTTCTCGTGGGGAGCCACGCTGCTCCGCTGGTGACACCCGCGACGGGTCTCCGCGGCTGGCTTGACCGGCTGGGCTGGAGCCGGCCTCCCGCACGGCGCGCGCTCGTGCTGGCGGGAGGTGGCGTCATCGGCGGCATGTACGAGGTCGGCGCGCTGGCCGCGCTGGAAGAGACCCTGCCGGGCTTCCGCACGAACTACTTCGACCTCTACGTCGGCTCCAGCGCCGGCTCGGTGGTCGGCGCCCTCATGGCCAACGGGGTGCCGCCGCTCGAGCTATACGCGATCCTCGACGAGGAGCGCGACGACCCGCTCAACTTCCACCGCGGCGCGGTGTATCACAAGGGCTCGTTCACGGGGGCCACCCGCAACCTGGCCCAGTTCATGTGGGCCATCGGCAAGCGTGCGGTCATGGATTTCCGGCTCGAGTGGCCGGACCTGCTGGCGCGCAGCGGCGGTGACATGCCGGCCGGCTTCTTCTCGCTGGCGCCGCTCGAAGCGTACATGCGGGAGGCGTTCCTGGCCAAGGGGCTGTCCAACAGCTTCACTGGGACGCCGCGCCCGCTGCTGGTCGCCGCGATCGCGCTGGACCGCGCGGAGCGCGTCGTCTTCGGCCAGGGCGATCTCATGGACGTGCCGATCTCCCAGGCGATCGCGGCCTCCTCGGCGATCCCGGGCTTCTTCGAGCCCTACCGCATCGGCGGCCGCGACTACGTGGACGGCGACGTGGGCTACACCGGCCACGCCGACGTGGCGGTGGACGCGGGCGCCACGCTCCTGGTCGCGATCAATCCCGCGGTCCCGCAGTGCATCACCGAGCCGGGGGAGCCCGCGATCCGCCGCGGCGGGCTCTACGCCATCATGGAGCAGACCGGCCACATCTCGAGCCTCAACCTCTTCAACGTCGGGCTGCGCGAGATCAAGCTGCTCCATCCGGAGGTGGAGGTTCTCGTGGTCCAGCCGGAGCCCAAGCCCTCCCCGCTGGTGGGGCCGTCGATGGGCTTCGAGGCCAGCCGGGCCGCGCTGCGATACGGCTATCACACCGTGAAGGAGTGGCTGGCCGGTCCCGGCGCGGCGGTGGCGGCTCGCTTCACGGTGCCGCGGGCCTGAGTCAGACCTCTTCGGCCGCGTAGCCGGCCTCGGCCAGATGGCGCTTGATGGCTGCGATCTGCTCGGGCCCTGACGTCTCGAGGGTCAGCTCCACCTCGCTGTCGCCGAGGGGCGCCCGGGAGAAGGCGCGATCGTGCTCGATGCCGAGGACGTTGGCGCGCACCTCCGCGACGAGCGCGGTGAGGCGGGCCAGGGAGCCAGGCCGGTCGCGCAGCCGCACCCGGAGCCGAACGAGGCGCCCATCCTTGACGAGGCCGCGCTCGATCACGCGGGCGATGACGTTGACGTCGATGTTGCCGCCCGAGACGATCAGGGCCACCGTCTTGCCTTCGAGGGCCACCCGCCGGTTGGCCAGCGCGGCCAGGGAAACCGCCCCCGCGCCTTCCACCACCGTCTTTTCGATCTCGAGCAGGAGCAGGATGGCGTTGGCGATCTCCTCCTCGGAAACCGTCACCAGCCGGTCCACGTGCCGCCGGGTGAGCCCGAAGGTGTGCTCGCCCACCCGTCGCACCGCGATGCCGTCGGCGATGGTGGTGGCGGCGGGCACGGTCACGCGCGTATCGGCCGCGAACGCGGCCGTCATCGCCGCGGCCTCCTGGGCCTGCACGCCGATCACGGTCACGCCCGCCCGCTCCGCCTTCACGGCCAGGGCGAGGCCGGCGATGAGCCCGCCGCCGCCGACGGGGACCAGCACCGTGTCCAGGCCGGGCACCTGGGCGGCCAGCTCGAGCCCGATCGTGCCCTGGCCCGCGATCACGCGCGGATCGTCGAAGGGATGCACGAAGACCAGATTGCGGGCGGCCTCGATCTCGCGCGCCCGGATGTAGGCCTCGTCGAAATTCTCCCCGTGCAGCACGACCTCGGCCCCGTGGCGTCGGGCGGAGGTGACCTTCGCGAGCGGCGCCCATTCCGGCATCACGATGAGGGCGCCGATGCCGAGGCGGGCGGCATGGAAGGCGACCGCGAGGCCGTGGTTGCCCGCGCTCGCCGCGACGACGCCGCGGCAACGCTCCTCGGCCGAGAGCTGGAGCAGCAGGTTGGCCGCGCCGCGCTCCTTGAAGGAGCCGGTCATCTGGAGGTTCTCCAGCTTGACGAAGACGCGCGCCCCGGTGATGGACGACAGGGTCTCCGAGTACGGGCAGGGCGTCTCGTAGATCGTGCCGGCGAGCCGCTGCCGGGCGGCGCGGACGTCCGCGACGTCGATCAGAACGGCAGCTCCGGTTCGGGGCGGCCCGGCGACATGAGGCCCACCGGCATCAGGGCGGTCGAGCGCGCCCAGCCCAGACGACCGCGCCAGTCCACGAGGACGAGGCCACCCTCGCCGCGGCCCTCCTCGGCGAGCACGCTGAGCGCGACCTCGCAGGCGTGGCCCGGCTCACCCACCGACTTCAGGATCTCGAGCGTGCGCCTCGCGAGGGCGACGCGGATGATGGCCTCGCCGTCACCCGTGCACGAGACGCCGCCGAGCGTGCTCTCGGCGTAGGTGCCGCAACCGATGAGGGCCGAGTCTCCCACCCGTCCAGGGAGCTTGCCGGCCATTCCCCCGGTGGAGGTGGCCGCCGCGATCGTGCCGAAGCGGTCCAGCGCGACCGCGCCCACCGTGCCGGACTGCATCGCCTCGAGGCGACGGCGCTGGTGATCGGTCACGAGCTCCGCGGGATCGCAGCACGCTACCCCGAGCGCCCGGGCGTGCGCCAGGGCACCGGGGCCCACGAGGAGCGAGTGGCGGCCGTCCTCGAGGATGCCCCGGGCCAGGCTGACCGGATTGCGGATGCCGGACACGGCACCGACCGCGCCGTTGCGGAGCCGGTCTCCCTCCATGATGGAGGCGTCGGTCTCGACGGTGCCGGCGGTGGTGAGCACCGAGCCATACCCGGCGTTGAATCGCGGATGATCCTCGAGGCTCTGGACGGCGGCCTCGACCGCGTCGAGCGCGGTGCCGCCCGCGGCGAGGACGCGCCAGCCCGCGCCCATCGCGCCGCGCATCCCGGAGCGCAGGTCGTCGCGCCGCCCCGGGTCGGCACCGGCGCCGCCGTGCACGATGAGGGCGGGGACTCGGCTTGTCACGGCTCGACCGGCGTCGGTATCATGCCGGCGTGATTGTCAGGCAAGTCCGGCGGCAGGACAAGCCAAGGGCGCGGGCGGCTTCGCTGGAGCATCGACGGGGGCCCCTCTCGAAGTCTAGGAGAGAGCCCCCTCCCAGCCTCCCCCCCAGAACGTTGTTGCGCCGGCGGCGCGTGCGCTCGAACGGCGGTCACTCCAACACGCTTCTGGAGAACCTCGCCCGCCGGATCGTCCACTGCCGCGCCTGCCCGCGGCTGGTCGCGCACCGCGAGGCGGCCGCGGCCGGCCCCCCGCTGCGGTACCGCGGGCAGCCGTACTGGGCGCGACCCCTGCCGGGATTCGGCGATCCGCGGGCGCGCGTGCTCCTCGTCGGCCTGGCGCCGGCCGCGCACGGCGGCAACCGGACCGGACGGATGTTCACCGGGGACCGGAGCGGCGACTGGCTGTTCCGCGCCCTCCACGCGGCCGGCTTCGCGAGCCAGCCCACCTCCAGGCACGTCGGCGACGGCCTCCGGCTTCTCGGGGCCTACATCACCGCCACCGTGCGCTGCGCTCCGCCCGCGAACAAGCCCACCCCGATCGAGATGGACCGGTGCCGTCCCTACCTGGCCGAGGAGCTGGCGACGCTGGCGCGAGTGCGCGTGGTGGTCGCGCTGGGCAAGATCGGCTGGGACGCCTATCTCCGCACGCGCCGCGAGCTCGGACTCCCCGTGCCGCGCCCCCTGCCGCGCTTCGGGCACGGCGCGGAGAGCCGAATGCCGGATGACGAGGTCACGCTGCTCGGAAGCTTCCACCCGAGCCAGCAGAACACCTTCACCGGGAAGCTGACGCGGCCGATGCTACGGGCGGTGTTCGTGCGGGCCCGGCGCTTGGTGGGGCCGGAGTGAGTGGGTGTTACCATGAGACATGCGCTGCGCACGCGTGCTCCTCGCCCTCGCCCTCTGGCTCGGGCTCGTGGCGGGGGCGGGCGCCCAGCCGCCGCCTTCTCCGGCCGCCCGGCTCGCGGTCACCGAGGCCACGCTTGACAACGGGCTGCGGGTGCTCGTCCAGGAAGACCCGCGGAATCCGATCGTCGCGGTGCAGCTCTTCTACCGGGTCGGCTCGCGGAACGAGCGGCCGGGGGCCACCGGGCTCGCCCATTTTCTCGAGCACCTGATGTTCAAGGGCACGTCCACCCGGGGGCGGGGAGAGGGCTCCCGCCTCATCGAGCTGAACGGTGGCCGGGAGAACGCCTTCACCACGAAGGACATGACCGGCTACTACGTCAGCATCGCGGCCGACCGGCTCGACCTGGTCCTGGAGATCGAGGCCGACCGCATGCGCAATCTGCTGCTGAGCCCACCCGAGATCGACTCCGAGCGCAAGGTGGTGATGGAAGAGCGGCGGACGCGGGCGGAGGACAATCCGGACGGCCTCGTCTACGAGGCGATGAACTCACTGGCCTTCAAGGCCCATCCCTACCGCTGGCCCATCATCGGGTGGATGGAGGACATCGCCCGCATCAACCAGGCCGAGCTGCGCGCCTTCTACGACACCTACTACGTGCCGAACAACGCGATCCTGGTCATCGCGGGCGACGTGAAGGCGGCCGACGCGCTCGCGCTGGCGCGGCGGCGGTTCGGGTCGATTCCCCGCGGGGCATCGCCGCCGCCGGTCACCGCGATCGAGCCGCCGCAGAGCGACGAGCGGCGCGTCGTGGTCCGGAAGGAGGGGGCGCAGCTCCCGATGGTGAACATCGGCTGGCACGTGCCCAACCACACCTCCCCCGACGCGGCGGCGCTCGAGCTGCTGTCGATCCTGCTCTCGGATGGCCGGTCCTCGCGACTCCAGCGACGGCTCGTCTACGAGAAGCGCATGGTGCTGGCGGTCGGCGGCGAGTACTCGTACACCTCGCTGGACCCCGCGCTCTTCTGGTTCTACGCCACGCCGATGCCGGGCCAGACGCCCGAGGCGGTCGAGCAGGCTCTGCTGGCCGAGGTGGAGCGGCTCAAGCAGGAGATGGTGCCGGACGAGGAGCTGGAGCGCGCGCGCAACCAGATCGAGGCGTCGTTCATCTGGCAGCAGGATTCGGTGTTCTCGCGCGCCTCGGACCTCGGGCGCTTCGAGATGCTGGGCTCCTGGCGCCTCCTGGACGCCTTCCTGCCCAGGCTGCGCACGGTCACGGCCGCCGATCTGCAGCGAGTGGCCCGACGCTACTTCCCGGTCGATCGGAAGAACGTGTCGATCCTGCTGCCTGCCGAGCCGGATACCCCGGGGAGCCGGTGAGGATGACTGGGGGGATTCTGGCTGCCTTCCTCTTGCTGCTGATCGCCCTTCCGGCCAGTGCCGCGGGCCTCCTGGCTCAGCGGGAAGTGCTTCCGAACGGCGCGGTGCTGCTGGTCGCGGAGCGGCCGGCCATTCCCATCGTGGTGGTGCGCGTGTCGGTGCCCGCGGGGTCGGTCCACGATCCGGCCGACGGGCTCGGCCTCGCCAACCTCACCGCCGCGCTCGTCACGCGGGGCACGGCGCGGCGCTCGGGACCGGAGGTGGACCGGGCCATCGAGTTCGTGGGGGCCAGCCTGGAGGCGGGCGCCGGCCGCGACGGGGCCAGCATCACGCTCTCCGTGCTCAAGAGGGACCTGGGGCTCGGCCTCGACCTGCTGGCCGAGGTCCTGCTCCAGCCGGCGTTCCCGGCCGATGAGCTCGCGCGGAAGGCCGCCGAGATCCAGGCCGCCCTGCGCCGGTCCGAGCAGGATCCGGGGACGGTGGCCGGCCGCGCGCTGTCGTGGCTGATTTTCCCCGGCCATCCCTACGGCCGGCAGTCGGCCGGCACCATCGAGTCCGTCGGCAAGCTCACCCGTGAGCAAGTGGTCGACTTCTACCGGCTCCACTACCGACCGGACGGGGCGAGCATCGTCGCGGTGGGCGACGTGACGGTGAAGGAGATCCGCGAAGCCCTGATGCATCGGCTGTCGGGCTGGAGCGCGCTGCCCACCCGGCTGCCCGTGATCCCCAGGCCAGCTCCGACGGCGCCGGTGGAGACGCGGACGATCACGCGCGACCTGAGCCAGACCACGGTGCTGCTCGGCCGGCCGTCCATCCGGCAGGATGATCCCGACTATTTCCCGCTCGCGGTGGCGACCTACGTGCTGGGGGGCAGCTCCGCCTCGCGCCTCTACACCCGGGTGCGGGAAGAGCAGGGTCTCACGTACTCGGTCTACAGCGCGGTGCAGCCGGCCCGTTTCGGGTCCTCCTACCTGGTCTCGCTCCAGACGCGCACCGATAGCGTGGCCCTGACGCTGCGGCTCGTGCGGGAGGAGATGGCGCGGATGGGACGGGAGCCGATCGCGGCCGCCGAGCTGGAGCTCGCCAAGTCGTACCTGATCGGCAGCTTCCCACTCCGGCTCGACACCTCGAGCAAGCTGGCCGGGTTCCTGGCCGCGGTGGAGGAGAACGGGCTCGGACTCGACTATCCGGACCGCTACAAGGAGCGCATCGCGCGCGTCACCGCCGCCGCCGTCCAGCGCGTCGCCGCAACGTATCTCGATCCGGCAACGTTCTCCTCGGTGATGGTGGGCAAGTGAGCGCCGGCCGCGTCCCTCACCACCACCAGCCGTACGGATAGAAGCGGCCTCGCGGTCCGACGAAGTAGGGGTCGTAGTAGTAGGGCCAGGCCGCCCACGGATGGTAGGCGGGGCCCGCCAGCTCCTGCTTCGGCCACAGGTGAGAGCGCTCCACCGCGATGATCGGGTAGCGGTAGGGTAGCTCGCCGATCTTTCGATCCTCGGCGCCCGTCACTTCCCCCACCACGGTGATCCGGCGGCCGGCGGCGTAGACGGCCGGGTCGAGGAAGTCGGGGCTGCGGAGGAGAAGGCGGCCGGGGGAGCGATCGCTGCGCTCGGGGAAGTCGTCGCTCCGGAGGCGCCGGGCCAGCAGCTCGATCTCGGTCTGGCCCGGGCGCGGCTGGGTGGACAGGATCTCACCGCCCACCAGTACGCGCCTGCCCTTGTACGCGATGGGGTCGCGCCGCAGCTCCTCGGCGGTGACCTGGGTGTCGACGGTGCGCATGACCTCGCGGGGAAACACCGGCGCGCAGCCGCCCAGCACCACGGCGAGCGCGACACCGAGCCAACGCATGACGTCACGATACGCCCGGCTCAAGAGGCCCGCAACCGCTGTGCTACAATGCGCTCCACATGAGGCGGGCTCGCTCATGCCGGTGGTGGCTCCCGATGCTGGCCGCCAGCTTGTCGCTCACGTGGACCTCGCCGCTCGACGCCCTGCTGCCCACCCTGACGCCCCGGGACCGCGACGAGGCGGTGCGGGCCGGGCGGCGCAGCGTGATCCACGAGGACTGGGGGAGCGAGTGGCGGGTCGACGCGGGCGCGGGCCAGGCGGTCACGGTCATGACGCCGTTCCACCGGCTGGCCCTGGCGGCGCGCCACTCCGCCTTCAAGGCCCGCGAGCTGAAGGCACGCGAGGTCGAGGCCCTGTTGAAGGAGCAGGGGGGCAAGCTCGTGTTCTGGGCCACGCTGCGGGGCGGTCGAGCGGACTTCGCGCGCTTCTACGTTCCCGCGCTGCTGGCCGGGGGGGAGGAGATCAAGGCCTCGTTCACCCAGAACGAGCGCACCGCCCTGCGCGACGGCAATGGCCAGTACACGGCCCGCTGTCAGTACGTGTTCCCGATGGAGAGACTCGATCCGCGTGCGACCGTGACGCTCCTCGTGCGGGACGTGGAGGAGCAGGTGGTCGCGAAGTTCACCGTCGATCTGTCAGCGATGCGCTGAGGAGGACAACGCCATGAAAGCGGTCCGCGTCCACGCTCCGGGCGGCCCGGAGAGCATGAAGCTGGAGGAGGTACCGGTCCCGGCCCCGGCGGCCGGCCAGGCTCAGGTCAAGCTCGAGGCCGCGGGCGTGAACTACATCGATGTCTACTTCCGCAGCGGGGCCTACAAGGCGCCGCTGCCGCTCACCCCGGGCATGGAGGGAGCGGGCGCCGTGACCGCGGTGGGTCCCGGAGTGTCCGACGTCAAGGTGGGGGATCGCGTCGCCTGGACCGGCGTGATCGGCTCCTACGCCCAGATGCACGTCGTGGCGGCGGACCGCCTCGTGGCGCTACCCGACAAGCTCTCGTTCAAGGACGGCGCGGCCGCGATGCTCCAGGGGCTCACCGCGCACTACCTCGTGACCTCTACGTGGCCGCTCCAGAAGGGCCAGACCGCCCTGGTGCAGGCCGCGGCGGGCGGGATGGGGCTGCTGCTCTGCCAGATGGCCAAGATACGGGGCGCCACCGTGATCGGCACCGTCTCCACCGAGGAGAAGGCGGCGCTGGCGCGGGCCGCGGGCGCCGACCACGTAATCATCTACACGAAGCAGGATTTCGAGCCCGAGGTGAAGCGCATCACCGCCGGCCGTGGCGTCGACGTAGTCTACGACGGCGTCGGGGCGAGCACCTTCGACAAGGGCCTCAACTGTCTGCGCCCGCGCGGGCTCATGGCGCTGTTCGGGGCGGCCAGCGGACCGGTGCCGCCGCTGGACCTGCAGCGGCTGAACGCGGGCGGCTCGCTCTTCGTCACCCGGCCGAGCCTCAATCACCACATCGCCACCCGAGAGGAGCTCATGCAGCGCTCCCGCGAGCTGCTCGGGTGGATCAGCGACGGCAAGATCAAGCTGCGGGTCGAGCACCAGTTCCCGCTGGAGCAGGCCGCCGAGGCGCATCGCCAGCTCGAGGGGCGGAAGACGACGGGCAAGATCCTCCTGCTTCCATGAGCCTCGCGTCGAGAATCCCGCGTGCGGCCCGCCCAGCCGGGGGCCGCGCGTGGGGCGGCCTCTGATCGGCCACGGGTCGCCCCACATGTTGAAGTGGCTGCTGGTCGGCGTCCTCGTTCTCGTCGTCCTGGTGGTGGGGGTCCTGCTGACGCTGCCGCTGCTGCTCGATACCCTGGCCATCCAGGGCTACGTCTCGCAGGCCGCCGGCCAGGCCATCGGTCGCCCCGTGAAGTTCGATGGCCTCTCGATCACCGCGCTGCCCCTGCCGACGGTCAAGCTGCGCGGGCTGCAGGTAGCCGAGGACCCCGCATTCGGGGCGGGTCCCTTCGTGACGGTCAGCGAGGGGCGGCTGCGCATCCGGCTCCGGCCCCTGCTCCAGGGCCGCGTCGAGCTGGCCGACCTCATGCTGGTCGAGCCGCGCATCCACCTCGTCGAGGACGCGGCCGGACGGCTCAACGTGGCCACGCTGGGCTCGGCCGGGACCAGCGCGAGCGCCCCGGCGCGCGCCGGCTCCGGCCGACCTGGCGCCGCGGCTGCCGGGGCGGTGCTGCTGTCGCGCGTCCGCATCGTCGACGGGGTGGTTGACTATCTGAAGGCGGGCGGCCCGGCGGCTGGGCCGAGGCCCGCCCAGTTCACCCTGGACAGGATCGACGTCACCGTGACCCAGGCGGCCGCCGGGGAGGCCCTGCGCGTCACCGGAGAGGCGCAGGGCCAGCCGGGCAACGTCAAGCTCGCGATTCCTGAGGCGACCGTGAGCCTGGGCTCGAGTCGATCGTTCGGAGATGCGCAGATCAAGGCCACGGTCGACGTGGAGAGTCGCGACGTGAGCGCCGCGGCGGGCCTGCTCGTCCCCTCGCCGGCGGTTACGGGTCCGCTGAAGGGCCGGCTGCAGATCTCGGGCACGGCGGCGCGGCTGACCGCCACCGGGGCGCTCGACTTCGACCGCCTCACGGTGTCGGAGCAGCAGCCGCGGTGCCCCGATCCCAAGAAGCGATCGCTCGTGCTCGAGGACGTGCGCGTGCCGCTCGTCTACGCGCCGGCCCAGGTCGAGAGCCAGCTGGTGCACACCAAGGTGGCGAAGGGCACGGTGTCGTTTCGGGCCCTGGTGGCGCTGGGCCCACCGCGCGTGGCGGCGTTCCGAGAGATCGTGGTTCGGGGCATGCAGCTCGAGCCGGTTCTGGTGGACTACCTGTGCCAGCGGAACGCAGTGACGGGCCCGCTTGATCTGACCGGCGACGCCACCCTGCGGCTGCCCGATGGGCTCTCCACGCTGAACGGAGCGGGCCGGCTGTCCATCGGGGCCGGCCGCGTGGTCGGGCCCGACCTGCTGCACGCGCTCAGCCAGGCTCTCGCCCTGACCGATCTCGTCGCGACCACGCTCGATCCGCGCGCCCGGAGCCGGCCGGGCGCGGGCTCGCCGCTCAACTTCGACACCATCACGGCCACCTACACGATCACGAACGGGGTGCTGCGGACCGACGACCTCGTCTATACGGCGCGGGACCTGCGCGTCACCGGCGCGGGGACCTACGGGCTCGTCGACGGCCGCACCGCGATGGACGTCACCGTGAGCCAGGGCTCGAACCGGATCAGGGCGCGGGTGGCGGGATCGCCGGGGGCGCTCACCATCGTGCCCACCGACGTGCGGGTCAAGGAGCCAAAGGACCTCAGAAAGACGCTCGATCGGCTCCTGCGCTGAACCGAGCCCCTCCGAGCTTGCCCGCCTCCACCAGACCCACGAAGAAGGCGTAGAGCTGGTCGTACTCCTCGTAGCGCGCCAGTCCCAGGCGGGCCACCGTCCGCTCCCGCAGGCGGCGGTACATCCGCAGGCGCTCGCGGAGGATACCGATCCACTCCGACGACAGGTCCTCGGCCTCGACGCCGGCGAATCCGGCCCGCGCGAGCAGCCGGCGATAGCCGTCGATGCTCTGCAGGCTGACCGCGGCCATCCACTCGGACAGGCGGCGGCGCTCGTTGTCGGCGAGCCGCGGGTGCGTGATCCAGTCGGTGAAGGCCAGGCGCGCGCCCGGCCTCAGCACACGCGCGCACTCGACGAGTACGGCGCCTTTGTCGGGGACGTGGAGCAGCCCCTCCTGGCTCACCGCCGCGTCGAAGGCGCCCGTCCGGAAGGGAAGGACCTGCGCGTCCCCCCGCACGAGCCGCACGAGGGGGCTCAGGCCGACGAGAGCGGTGAGCCGGGCGCCCGCGGCGCAGCGCGAGTGGGTGAGATCCACACCGGCGACGCGGGCGGCGAAGCGATGGGCGAGGAAGCGCGCGGGGCCGCCGAGGCCGGCGCAGATATCCAGGACGTTCATCCCGGCGCGTATGGCGGCGCGGCGCGCCAGCGCCTCGACCGCGGGCAGCCCGCCGTAGTGGTCCTGGTCCCAGTGCCAGAGGTCTTCCGGCGACAGGGGCCGATGCGCGGCGCCGCGGGCGCGCGCGGCCTCGAGCACCTGCGTCTCGTTGATCGGGTGGCGGTCGTAGAAGTCCGCGACGGCGGGCGGGGGCTCGCGCACGACGGGCAGTGTACGCGGTGGGCCGCCTTGAAGTCACGGGGGGCGTGTGGTAGAAGGAGGCGTTTCCATCCGCCGCCAAGGAGAGCCGGAGACCATGACGGACGCCGCGGTCAACCCCCTGAAGGCCGGTCTGGAGGACGTCGTCGTTTCTCCTTCGGAGATCTGTTTCATCGATGGCCGCAACGGACGGCTCATCTACCGCGGCTACGACGTCGACGACCTGGTGGCCCACTCCACCTTCGAGGAGGTGACGTACCTGCTGTGGCAGGGCCGGCTGCCCACTCGAAAAGAGCTGGACGCCCACCTGAAGGCGCTGGCCTCCGCCGCCAACCGCAAGCTCCCCCCGAAGCTGCTCGCGCTCCTCAAGGCACTCCCGAGGAAGACGACCCCGATGGAGGTGCTGCGCACCGGGGTGTCGGCGCTCTCCGCCTTCGACCCGGACGCGGCCGACAACGGCCGGGAGGCGACGGCTCGAAAGGCTCTGCGGCTGACCGCCCAGCTGCCGACGCTGGTGGCGGCCTGGGAACGCATCCGCCGCGGCAAAGCGCCGGTGGCCCCCGACCCGAAGCTGAACCTGGCCGCTAACTTCCTGTACATGATGAGCGGCAAGAAGCCTACCCCGCTGGCCGCCAAGACCTTCGACACCGCGCTCATCCTCCACGCCGACCACGAGTTCAACGCCTCCACCTTCGCGGCTCGGGTCACCGCGGCCACCCTGTCGGACCTCCACTCCGCGGTGGTCTCGGGCATCGGGGCGCTCAAGGGCCCGCTGCACGGTGGCGCCAACGAGCAGGTCATGCTGATGGCGGAGAAGATCAAGGACCCGGCGAAGGCGGAGACGTGGATCCGGAAGGCGCTCGCCGACAAAGCGCGCATCATGGGCTTCGGCCACCGGGTGTACCGCGTGGAGGACCCACGGGCCAAGCACCTGAAGCGGCTCGCCCTCGAGCTCGGGAAGCAGGTGGGGGACACGAGCAAGGTGCAGATCCTGGACACGGTGGTGCGGGTGGTGGGTGGCGAGAAGCACATCTTCCCCAACGTGGATCTCTATTCGGGGGTGGCCTACGCGGCCATGGGCATCGCCACCGATCAGTTCACCCCGATCTTCGCGATGAGCCGGATCGCGGGCTGGGCGGCCCACGTCCTCGAACAGCACGGCAACAACCGGCTCATCCGGCCCCGCTCCGACTACACGGGAGCGATCGACCTCAAGTACGTCCCGCTCGCCGAGCGGTAGTCGGGGCGCGGCCGCCGGCCGCCCCCGCTGATCGGACCGCGATGTCGACGAGCGTGGTGCTGGTCGTCCACAACCGCCTGGCCCTCACGCGGGCCTGCGTCGAGAGCCTCGAGCACGGGAGCGCGCCCTTCGAGCTCTGCGTGGTGGACAACGCCTCCTCCGACGGCACCGTGGACTACCTCGACGGCCTGGCTCGCCGCCGGCCGCTGCGCTACCACCGCAACGAGGACAACGTCGGGCTGATCCGGGCCCTGAACCAGGGCGCGGAGCTCGGGACCGGGGAGCTGCTGTGCTTCCTCCACAACGACACCGAGATGCGGGAGGCTCGCTGGCTGGAGCGGCTGGAGGGTGCGGTGCGGTCGCCGGCCCGCATCGGCCTGGCCGGGCTTTACGGGGTGCGGCGGCTGCGGCGCGACGGACGCTACGTGGGCCGGACCATCGTGCACAGCCTCGAGGGTCGCGAGACCCTGCGCAGGCCCCGCCTCGAGGTCGCGGCGGTGGACGGCGTTTGCCTTTTCCTCGCCCGCGACGTGCTGGAGGCCGTCGGCGGCTTCGACGAGGCGTACGGGTTCTTCCACGGCTACGACCGCGACCTCTCCTTCGCGGTGCGGGAGCTGGGCCTGCGCTGCGTGGTCGTGCACTCCCCCTTCGTACACCGCGGTGGGGGCACGCGAACCGGCGAGGATGCACCGCTGGCGGCGTCCGAGGATCTGGCCCAGCGACGGACGGCGCTGGCGCGCTTCGCGCGGAAGTGGCGCCACCGGCTGCCCGCCGACGTCCGGCGGCTGCCCGAGCGCCTGCGCGATTGGCTGCCCGTGCCGCGAAGGGTATGATGCCGCCCATGATTCCCTTCGGGAAAGGGCACGGCCTCGGCAACGACTATATCGTGATCAACGGTGCCGATCTCCCCGCCGTCCTCACTCCGCAGCAGGTGACGCGCATCTGCGACCGCAACTGGGGCGTGGGCTCGGACGGCATCCTGCTCCTGGTGCCCGCGTGGGGCGGCGCCGACTTCGGCCTGCGCATCCTGAATCCGGACGGCAGTGAGGCGGAGAAATCGGGGAACGGCCTGCGCATCTTCGCCAAGTACCTCTACGACCACGGCCACGCCAAGCGTGACACCTTCACGGTCGCGACGAAGGGTGGGCGGGTGGAGTGCCGGTGCCACGTGGTGGACGGGCGCATGAGCCTGGTCACAGTGGAGATGGGGCGATGCACCTTCGTGGCGCCCGAGATCCCGATGAACGGCCCCGAGCGCGAGGTGGTGAAGGTGCCGCTCCAGGTGGACGGCGACGCGCTCCTGATCACCGCGGTGTCGGTAGGCAACCCCCACTGCGTCATCTTCACCGACCGGCTCGACGAGAAGCTGGTGCGCCGGCTCGGGCCCAAGGTCGAGCATCATCCCGCGTTCCCAAATCGGGTCAACGTGCAGTGGGCGCGGGTGGTGTCACGTGCGCTGGTGGACATTTTGATCTGGGAACGCGGGGCCGGCTGGACGCTCGCCTCGGGCTCCTCGGCGAGCGCGGTGGCCTGCGCGGCGGTGAAGAACGGCCTGTGTGACCACGGGCCGGTGACGGTGCGGATGCCCGGCGGCGAGCTCTCCGTCGACGTGCGGCCGGACTGGTCGATCCGGCTGCAGGGCCCGGTGGAGGAGGTCTACACCGGGACGCTCTCCGACGAGTTCGTGGCCACCCTCGGAATGTCGTAATTCAAGACCTGACCCCCGAGCCAGCGGGCGGCGAGGCCGCCCAGGAGCGCGGCGGCGATGGTCAGGAGGAGGGCCAGGAAGGTCTCGGGCCCGGAGGGAGCGACCGCGGCCAGGGACGGGCGCGAGGGGAGTCGCCACGCGAGGACGGCGAAGAGGGTGACGCCGTAGGCCACGGTGGCGGCCACCGGCCGGCGGCGGGGGTCGAGCACCACCATCGCGAGAGCCGGCAACAGCGCGAAGACGTGCCGCCAGCCGCCGGTCTGGCCCGGAGTCACGCCCTCCTTGCGGGCCATCACCATCGCCACCGCGATGGGCGAGGTCGGGTCCTTCGCGATCTCCTCGTCGATCACCGACACCGGCTGGAGGATCTCGAAGCCCACACGCGCGATCTGCTGGCCGGCCATCCCGAGCGGGACGAGGATCAGCAGGAGCAGGGCGGGCGCCCAGCGGCTGCGCGCGGCCCGGGAGGTGGTGACCAGGGCCAGGGGCAGGATCAGGGCTGAGAGGACGGTCACGGTGTAGAACAGCACGCCGCCGTTGAGGTAGGCGACTCGAATCGAGGGGTCCACGGTCAGGTGGAGCCCGCCGTACAGCATGGCGCCGGTGACGACGATCGCGATGAACCGCGCGCGCGATCCAGGCGGATAGACTTCGCGGGCGATGACGAAGCAGGCCAGCGAGTTGATCACCGCGCCCAGGATGCCGAGCAGGTGCGGCGGACTCCATAGCGTCACGTCGATGCCGAAGAGGCGGTGCCACAGGTCGTCGATCGGGGCCGCCAGGACGGTGAGGCCGATACCCCAGGCGGCCAGATGGAAGCCGCGGGTGCCGGACAGGCCGAAGATTCTCAGGGTGCCGCGGTCGGCGCCGACGAGAGTCTCCCAGGCGAGCACGCCGAAGCTGACGACCACCGCCAGGGCCACGCCGGCGTAGGTCATGACGTGGGGCGCGATCCAGAAGGAGTCGCGCCCGATGAGAACGTGCCACTGGATGTCCCACTGCACGCCCCAGCCCGCGATCAGCTTGGACAGGAGCAGGGTCCAGAGGGCGGCGCGGCGGAGCGAGAGGGCGGCGGTGGCCGGCGGCGCGGCCGCGGGAAGCGTCACCCGATGCGCACCGATGGGCATCGGGGCGGCCGCTCTCACGGCTTGGGCTTGGCGGGCGCCGCATCGGGCGGCTGCACGCCCAGGACCTTCACGTCGAAGAACAGGGTCTTGCCGGCGAGCGGGTGATTGAGATCGAGGACGACCGTCGTCTCCTTGATCTCCTTCACGACCACCGGCCGGCTCTCGCCGGATCCGCTGCGGGCCATGAGCGGCGTGCCGACCTTGAGGCCTTCCTTGGGGACCGCGTCCTTGGGTACCTCGGTCTGCGCGTTGGGCACCACCTGGCCGTAGGCGTCCTCGGGCTTGACCACGACCTGCTTCTCGTCACCGGCACGCATGCCGACGAGCTCTCGCTCGAGCCCGCGGATGACCTGTTGTTGGCCCTGGGTGAAGACCAGCGGGCTCTTGCCCTTGTTGCTATCGAGCACCTGGCCCCCTTCGTCCTTCAAGGTGTATTCGAGACTCACGCTGGCGCCGTTCTGCACGGTGGCCGTCGTGTCGGACGGGGTGGGAGTCTGCGCGAAGGCCGTGGAAGCCAGAAGCGCCACCGCGGCGGTGGCGAGCTGTACGCTTCGTGTCATCATTTCCTCCGGGCGCGCGGGAGAAGCGCGATGCGCGTGAATTCGACTGTACACCCGGGCTCCCGGACCACGCAACGAAACCGGGGGAAATGGCGGTCATGCTATGATCGCCCGAATCTTGAGAGCCATCTGTGCCTGGTGTCAGCGGGAAGGGGGCCCCGCCTTCCTCGGCGAGCGCGAGCCGCTCGACGACGACAGCGAGACCCACGGCGTCTGCCGGCGGCACCTGCAGCACATTCTCGCCGCGCTCCCGTCGCAGTCGTTCCCGGACATCACGTATCTCTTCGTGATCAAGGAGGGGGAGGCGGGCCTCTACGACTACCTCGAGCGGGCGTTCCTGGGCGTGCGGGGCGTGAAGGTCATCATGGATCGGCGGCGCCGGGAGCGCCGTGAAATGCACCGGCGGGCTGGGCACGAGCGGCGCCGCACGGAGCGGCGGCAGCCCCGGGGCATCTCCTACGCGCTGGGGTACACCACGGTGCGCTTCAGCCAAGGTCCCGGACCGGGCGCGGCCCCGATCGCGCTCTAGCCGGCGCGCTTGCCGAGACGCTGGATCGCGAGAGTGGCGAGCTGGGTGACGTGCTCGGCGAAGGCCTTGAGCGTCTCCGCAGCCTCGAGACGCTCCGCCCTCAACTGATGCAGGTCCTCCCGGATCGCCTGCATTTCGTCCCGGAGCCGCTGGTTTTCCTTCTCCAGGGTCTCCGCCTTGGTCTCGACCTCCTGGCAGCGGTGCAGGGCCTGTAGCACCTGACCGAACAAGCGCTCGCCGTCCTGAACCCATCGCAGAACCTGCGGCGCGGGATCGGTCATCATGGCGGCCGATTATACCCCGCCGGTTGACGCGGCAAACGAGCACCTGCTAGCCTCCGCCAGCACATCAGCGCAAGGCGCTGGCCGGGGGCAAGGAGGGCGATGGACGAATACCTGGCCGAGCAGCAGATCCCGTTGCTCCTCAATAATCGGATCGACTACACGGGCCGCATCGCGGTCAAGACCTCGTATGCCCCGCCGCTCGCCCGGCCACAGGGGACGACGATCGTCGCCGCTCGCTTGAAACCGGGCGGGTAGGCCGTTAGAATCGCTGGACGCGGACGATTAGCTCAGTTGGCAGAGCTCCGGCCTCACATGCTCGGGCACGTCCGCCCCTCTCTCAGTAACTCGCGGATTGATCGGCTGTGTATTTCTTGCGTAGCGTCACCGGCTATCGTGAAATGGCGGTGAATCACGCCCAGGCGGGCACATCGCCGGGCACCGGCCCAGATGGAGCGCGTCCAGGCGATCCGCGAGCTACTCACCGCCGTACTCAAGAAGCTGGAAGGCTGAGGGCATGGCCAAGCGAAAGCCGGACCCGAAGGCGTAGCCGGCCGGGCCATTCCCGCATAGAAGAACCTGGCCACGCAGGTGACCGAAGTCTTCGACGCGGCAGTACGCAAGGCGCGCTCGTGAGCGCGAAGAACCCTACACCGGCCCTGCTCGAGGTGCTACCTATGCGACTTCGAGGCATGTTCCGACAGGCCCTCCCCGATCATGTGCGCTACTGGCTTCGCACGGTGCACAGCCATCGCAGCCTAGTAGCCCGCGGGCGATTCAATCTCGGCTATTGCGTCATCTGTGAGCGTCGGACGATGTTCGTGTGGGAAGAGACTTACTTGCGAAATCACTACCGCTGCGTCCGATGCTGGTCGATCCCCCGCTGGCGGGCCGTGATTCAGGTTCTGAACCTCTGCTACCCGGGCTGGCGTGACCTCAGCATCTTCGAGTCGTCGCCCGGGGGAATGGGCTCAGAGAAATTCAAAGCGGAGTGCGCCCGCTACGTCCCGTCCCATTTCTGGCCCAACCGAGAACTCGGCACGGTCTTCGAGGGCGTCCGGTGCGAGGATCTCACGCATCTAACGTACCCGACGAAAGCTTCGACTTGGTCATTACCCAGGACGTGTTCGAACACGTTTTCCATCCGGAGCGGGCTTTCTCAGAAGTGGCGCGGATCCTGCGCCCGGGCGGGGGGCACGTGTTCACAGTCCCTCTCTTTCGGGGCCGCAAGACATTCGTGCGAGCCGAGATGACGCCGGCGGGGCTGCACCACCTCGCTCCACCGGACTACCACGGCGACTCGATCAGGAATGAGGGCGCGCGCGTAGTGGCCGAGTGGGGCGATGATCTGATCGACTTGATCCGTTACCATAGCCATCTCGAAACTGAGGTCTACGACATCCATGACCGCCGACTCGGGCTCGACGGCCAGCTCCTCGACGTCTTCGTGAGCCGCAAGCCAGTTCGCTGAGGCCAGATGATCCATATGACGCGGTGGCCCCTATGTAGCGCGGTGTGATGCGGCTCGACCCCCGACACCGCGACAGATCGGCATAAACCTCAGCAAGCTCCGAGGTGCGCAGGGCATGAGCCAGACAGCGCCGGCGAAGAAGGGGCGGATCTCGCACGAGCACCTGAATCGACTCGAATCGGGCTGCTACGATCCCGCGGTAGGGGTGCGGGCTCGCATCCGCCAGCCGTAGGTGTAGGCGATGGCGCACGCGAACTGGGACGGCGGCTCTGGCGGCCCAGGTAAAGCGCGTAGAGGCCTGGGCGGCAAGGCCGGCGCGAAGGCCCCGCCATCCCAATACCCGCGCCGCCCCCGGGCGCGCCTTGAAAGCCGTCGCGCGAGTGTGTAAGATCCCTCGCGCGGACGATTAGCTCAGTTGGCAGAGCACCGGCCTCACATGCCGGGGGTCACTGGTTCAAGTCCAGTATCGTCCACCATTGTCGAGAGCGCGGGGCAGCTGCCCCGCGCTTTCATCATGTGGGGCCGCCGCTAGGGCTGCGCGGAGGGGCCTTGCGCGAGCGCGTGATCGACGACGGAACGGAGCTGGTCGAGCGAAAAGGGCTTCGCCAGGACGAAGTCCACGCCCCTGGACCGGGCGTCCTCCGGGCCCATCCGATCACCGTAGCCGGTCATGAGAGCGACCGGGGTGGCGGGCCAGCGCTGCTTGAGCCGGTGGGCGACCTCGAGGCCGGAGATGCCCGGCAGGCCCAGGTCGATCATCGCGAGATCGAAGGAGCGGGTATCGAACTCCACGACACCGGACTCGCCGTCCGGGCACGTCACCACCGTGTAGCCGTGGCGGCTCAGGAGCTCGCGCAGCACCTCGCGTACCTCCTCGGAGTCGTCGACCACGAGAATCCTGGCACCCGGAGCGGGCTTCGGGGCGGGCGGCGCGACCGGCGCGGCCGGCCGCGCGGGCGCGGGAAGCGGCTCCACGGCCTCGGAGGCCAGTGGGAGCCAGACCGTGAAGACGGTGCCCTTGCCGGGCTCGCTCTCGACTGCGATCTGCCCGCCGTGACGATCCACGATGGCGTACGCTCCGCTCAGCCCGAAGCCCTTGCCCTTCTCGCGCTTGGTGGTGAAGAAGGGGTCGAAAACGTGCAGGCGGGTCTGCTCGCTCATGCCGATGCCGGTGTCGGCCACCTGGCAGAATACGCGGCCGTTCTCGCGGCCGGTGCGGAACGTCAGGTTCCCGCCCTCGGGCATCGCGTCGAGCGCGTTGAGGGCCATGCTGGTCAGGACCTGGCGCAGCTCGGCCATGTCGCCCGACACCAGCGGGACCGGGCCGACCTCGGCGCGAACCTCGCCCGCGATGCCGCGCGCGGTGAGCTGCTGGCTCCACCGCGAGCGGGCGGAGAGCGCGATCTCCTCCACGAGCTGATTGAGATCGACCGGCTGGAAGGGACGCGCGGGGCGCGTGCGGCTGAAGTCCTGGAAGCGGCGCACGACCCAGGCGCCCTCGAGGGCCACCTGCTCGATCATGCGGAGGGAGCGGCGTACGTCGGGATCCTGGACGTCGGCGAGCAGGAGTTGCGCGCGCGCGAGGATGCCGGAAAGGGTGTTGTTGAAATCGTGAGCGACCTCGCCGGCCATCTCGCGGAAGGCCCGGAGCCGCTCCTGCTGGACGGTGTGATGATGGGTCGCGATCAGCTCGTCGAGCCGGGCACGAACCTCGCCGAGCGGGGAGCTGCCGCGCGACTCCGCGGCCTTCGGCGCATCGGCGTTCGGAGCCACGGAGTCGCTCAGGACTGGGGGGCTCGCGGCTCGCGGGCGAAGGGGCTCGACTTGGACGGCCCCTGGAACTTGTGCGCGACCTGGTTGACGAGGTCTTTCATCTCACCGAGGAGCTTGGCCGCCGTCTCCCCGGCCTCGACCTGCTCGGTGCGGAGACGTTCGTTGTCGGCCTGCAGGCCGGCGAGCTCGGCCCGCACCTCGTCGCGCTCGCGCTGCGCGCTTTCCAGCGCGGCCCGCTGGCGCTCGGCCTCGGCGCGCAGGCGGCCCAGCTCCTCCCGCAGGTCCGCGTGCTCGCGCTGAGCGGATTCGGCCGCGACGCGGTGCCGCTCGCTGTCCTCGAGAAGGGTTGTGACCATGGCGAGCACGCTCTGCATCTCGCCGACCCACCGGGTCAGCGGGTTTCGGGTGTCGAGCCTGGTTGGGTCAGCCACATTGTCCATCGCACCCTCCCCTCGTGTCTGAAGTTCAGCGCTCCGAGCGCCCAATGCTGGTCGGGCATCGCTCGAAGCCGAAGCCGGGGGACCCATTCTAGCCCCCGCTCGGTCCGCCCTCCATCGCAAAGCCGTCACGACCGTCCTGCCCACCCGCAGGACACCCGGGGCAGATTTGAGCATCGGTCCTTAGACAGCAACGCATGTGCCACGGGGTGTTCACTAGGGAAATCAGCCAGATGCGGAGCGTTCTCCGTGCGGGGAGTGCAAGAATTGTCAGAGGGGAGCCTCCTGACCGTCACCCACATTTCCCCCAGGGAAGGGAGGGAGTCGGCTAACCGAAGTTATTCAGATAGCCTCGGAGCTTCACATACTCGCTGCGGGCGAGGTTCGCGAAGACGACCACGGCGCCTCCCGTGTACGCTTCCCAGACCAGCGCCGGCAGTCGGAGCATGCCCCCGATCTCCGGGCCGGGCAGCTCAATGACGACCACATCACCCACCGAGAGGCTCCCCTCGATGGTGAGCCGGCCACCCGAGGTGCTGAGCTCTACGGTGCGGCCATGCATCACGTCGCTGTCCTGCGCGCCGGCTTCGATCCGGACCGGCAGGCTGATCGCCACGCGTCGCGCCCAGCGCCGGATGTCGCCCGGAGCGACGAACGGCGCGATTCGCTCGGCCTCTCCATCGCCCACGGTGAGAAAGGAGACGCCGAAGCCGTGCGGGTCCCGGCGGGCGACCTTCACCAGGACCTCGATCCGGCCCGTGTCTTTCGGCAGGGTGACTCGCAGCGTGAGGGGAGTATCCGGCTCGACGTCGAGATCGGTGTTGATGCGCATGCCGGAGAGGCTCGCATCGACGACCTGGCCTACGCCGACGCGGCCGTCGGCCGACTCGAGGATGACGGGCCAGGCCGTCCGCATCCGGGGAAACCTGCGCCGATCCCGCCCGTGAACCTCGGCCGACATCTTGGAACCCATCCTACCCATCGCGCCCCGAAGGCGGTAGTTCTTCTACTCGGTCTGGCGGATGATGACCGCCCCGTGGGAGCGGAGGCGGTGGGTGACGTAGGGGGCGTTGCGGGACTCGTCCTTCCGCCGGTCCAGGACCACCCGGACCTTGCTGTCGCGCGCGAAGGCCTGAACGAGATGGGCGTAGAGGTCCGCCTGGTCCCGAGCGACGACAATGAGCCAGCGCCTGGCAGCCTGCCCATTCAGGTGCTTCCGGTCGGGGTCTGGGGAGGGCGGCATCTTGCCTCAAGCAGGCGAGCAAGGAGGAGGCCATACTGATTATACTAGGTAAATCAACTATATCAGAGATGTGACCCCTGGAATACACACCCTAAAGTGCTGGCCAGTTGACGGAAACTGTCATTGGTCTGGTAGACCCTCGCATGGCAGTAGGGAGCGGCTTATCAATAAAGCGTTACTAATCAAGTCGATAGGTCTCGGCTCGCTTCTCCTGGGAGCACCGCTGGGTCTGACGGTTACCTCGGCACAGACGCCCAACCGGCTCGAGAAAGCGGCCTCCGACGTGATAGCGGCCATTCAGAACTACCGAACCGCTCTGGAGCGGGTCCTGGTCATCTACAAGCGCGATCTGGCCCGGCTGGCCGAGCTAGCGGAGCTCCGGCAGGACCTGTTCGAGCGAGAAGTGCTCTCCCGACGGGAGTTCGAGGAGAGCCTGAATGCCCAAGCCGAGGCCAAGAAGAACGTGGACGAAACCCGAGCTGCCCTTGCCGAGGCCGACCGGATGTTGAGCGAGGCACGGCTGGCGGAAGCCCTGGCCCGCCTCGCTCCACTGCCCCGGGGAAGTTACGAGGAGACGCCTGGGCTGGCCCGATTCAACGGGCTTGGCGCCTGGTCCCTGGCCACAGACACGCCCCGGCTGCAGCAGTTCTTTCAAGCCAGATTCGGACGGGCGCTCCCGGTCAGCGCCTATGGGCAGACGGCGCTCCACGACCGCATGGGCTTCGACCATCGGAACGCGCTCGACCTAGCCGTCCACCCGGATAGTCCTGAGGGACGGGCGCTGATCGAGCACCTGCGCGCACAGGGCATTCCTTTCATCGCGACCTGGGGGCCGATTCCGGGCTCGGCGTCAGGGGCGCATATCCACGTGGGGCAGCCCTCGCCGAGGATCTCCGTGCGGCGGTGACGGGCCGTAACCCGCCGGGCGGGGGTCGTGCTGGCTGGCCCTCAAGGGCCTCGGAAGCGGGTCAACTCCGAGTATCTCTGGTACGAGATCGATGACGCGACTACCCAACTACCCGACCGTGGTCCACCGAGAGTCCGCACACTCACATGGAATCAATACGTTAGATACAAATTCCGGAGTTGGCACATGCCTTGCCTCTCTTACCGTGTTAGTCGCAAGGAGGACCTATGGGCTGGCCGCGTTGGGTGTCGCTCGTCGCGTCGGTGGGTGCGCTTTGGCTCTTCACGGTCGGTCCGGCGTGGGCGTTCCCGACGCGCGAGATCGACGAACGGTTCGGGGACGAGCACCGCTACAACAAGCACCACAAGAAGTGGGACTACGGCGATCACAAGCCCCGGTTTCGTGCCCGCTGGCTTGACCCCGACAAGGAGTGGCGTCACGACGACTGGCACGACTTCAAGAAGGGGGGCGGCTACCACGGCCACGGAAAGTGCTACAAAGACTGCGATCCCCCAGTCGCCACTCCCGAGCCCGCGACACTGCTTCTGCTGGGGTCGACCTTGACTGGGCTTGGCGTGTACGTCCATCGTCGCCGTCAACCGCCTGGTGGACACAGTAGCTAGGGTCACATCGCCCTAGCCTGAAGCTCCCGGCGCAACCAGGCGCCAATCCTCGCGGAGCCGTCTCAGGATCGGCGGCCCAGCAAGGCACGCAACGCGGTACGGCTCTTCACGCCTGGCTGCCAGCCGAGCTCCTGATGCGCCTTCGTGCAGTCGAAGCGGAGCGAAGCGACGCCCGCGCGCAGCCGGTAGGGTGAGATCGCGATCGACCGCCCCAGAGCAAGGGTCAGCCGGGCGAGCATGCCGGCGGCCACGGTGGCGGCGCTGATGGGCAGGTGCACGATGCGCAGATCAGGCTCGCGCGCATCCCGGTAGAGACGGGCTAGCTCCTCGCGGGTGATCGGATCGTCGTCGACGACGTGGAAGACGGTGCCCGGGTCGACGTCAACGTCCCGCGCCAGGAGCATCGCGCTGACCACGTCGTCCACGTGGACGAGCGGCAAGAGCACGCTCCGGTCGCCCAGCATCAGAAGCATGCCCCCGGCGCGCATGCCGACCGCGGGCGATAGCAACGGGCCCCACTCGGACCAGATGTGCCCGGGGCGCAGGATGACGGCGGGCAGTCCCTTCGCGTCCACCGCCGCGCGCACGAGCGCTTCGGCCTCGCGCTTGGCCCGGCTATAGGCCCCGCGCTCCTCCGGGCGCGGCTCGAGCGGAGACGATTCGGTCACCACGGTGCCGGCCAGGGCCGAATTGTGCAGCACCGCCAGGGAGCTGATGTAGACGAGCTTTCCGATCCCTTCGTCGAGACACGATGCGATCACGTTGCGGGTGCCTTCGATGGTTCCGCTCTCGTGGGCCGGCCACGCCCCGAACATGGCCGCGCCGCAGTGGAACACGGTCGTCGCGCATCCCAGGCCCCGCCTGACCGCGGAGGGGTCGCCGAGGTCACCGATCACGACCTCCACCAGGGGATGCGCGCCGATCTCAAGAGGCGGGTCACGCCGGACGAAGAGGCGGACGCGCTCGCCGCGCTCGATCAGTCGCCGCACCAGCGCGCGACCAAGCAGGCCGTTGGCGCCCGTGACCACCGCCGCGGCCCGCGCCGGCGCCGGGCGCGCCGGCCGCGCGATCAGCTTGGCCGCGTCGGCCGGACGCGCCACTCGCTCGGTCCACTCGACGATGCTCCGGGCGCTCTCCACCGTCACCGGCATCGGGCGATCCTCGGCGAGACGACGATAGAACTCGCGCACCAGATTGTGCAGACCCTGGTACGGCACTACCCGGCCCGCGGCGAACCGTCCAGCTCCCCCCACCACTCCGGCCGCCGACTGGGCGGACTCAGTCAGCGCGTTGAGCACGCGCTCGATGGATTTCGGGGCAGGTGTGTTCCGGCGTCGGCTGATGAACATCGAGTAGAGATCCGCGCGCAGAGTGCCCCGCGTGCCCTGAACGAGGAACAGGTGCTGCAGCGGGCGGACGTTCCACGACAGCTGGACGTGGCCGCTCCCCCGCGCGCACCGGACGAGAGCCCGCCATTCATCGAAGTACACGTTCGGGTCGGAGGCGAGCGCGCCCGACGTCCGGAACTCGGGGGTGACATCCTCGATCGGCCCGATCAATTCCCGGAGCATATAGAGGGCGTGGACGCCCAGGTCCCGGAAGGGATAACCTCCGTCGTCATACTGCGGCGGCGGCGGTCCTCCTCGATACGGAGCATAGACCGAGCTGCGGAAGACGTCGACGCTCAGCACGTCGCCGACGGCTCCGCCTCGAACGGACTCGACCAAACGGACGAACGTCGGATCCGCGAGCATGGAATGGCAGACGCAGACGCTCCGGCCGGCCGCGGCGCTTTCCGCGGCCAGCCGGTCACAATCCTCGACGCTCGTGGCGAGTGGTTTCTCGACGAGAACGTGGCAGCCGTGGCGCAGGGCATCGAGGGCCACCGCGGTGTGGCTGGCGGGTGGGGTCAGGACGTGTACCACGTCAACGCCGGCACCGAGCAGGGCCTCGAGCGATGGGTGGGCCGGGATACCGAGCCGGGCGGCCGCGGCGCGGGCCCGCGGCTCTACGAGATCGGTGATTCCCGTGATGCGGACCTCGGGTAGCCGTCGCAGTGCGCGTACATGAAACTCACTGACGTAGCCGGCCCCGACGAGTCCAACGCGGAACCGGGACCGGGACGGCGAGGTACGGTGCACACATCATCGTTACCACGAGAACGCGCGGGGTCAAAGGGCCGGCCGGAGCCGCGGCCCGGGCGCCGGCCAGTCTAGGGAAGGCCGGCGAGCGCTTTCCGCGCCTCGTCCTTGCCCTGAAAATCGACCGGCGAGCCCACCGCTGCGGTCAGCGCCTTCCGCGCGTTGACCCGGTCACCCACCTGCACGTAGGCCATGCCGAGGTGATACTGCACCTGCGGGTTGTCCGGCAGCTTGGCCGCGCTCTCCTGCAGCAGCGGCAGCGCCCGCTGATAGTCGCCACCGCGATACAGAATCCAGCCCAGGGTATCCGAGATCCGTGCATCGTCCGGCGCGGCGCCCTTGGCGGTCTGAGCCAGGGCCAGGGCCTTCTGCCTTTCACCGCCGTGCTCGGAATGCAGCCACGCGAGATTGTTCGCGGCGGGGGCGAACCGTGGATTGATCGAGAGGGCCTTCTCGTAAGCCTCACGGGCCTTGACGAAGTCACCGGTCAGTTCGTGAACGACGCCGGTGGCCATCACGAGGCCCAGGTCGCGCGGGTTGATCTTCAGCGCCTCGGTCAGCCTAGCCAGGGCCTCATCGTGACGGCCCGTCTGCGTGTAGAGCCGTCCAAGCCCCAGGTACGGACCGGTCAGCCGCGGGCCGAGCTCGACCGCCTTGAGGAGGGCGGTCTCAGCCGCGCGGGCGTCGTCCCGGGCCACGTGGACTTGACTCAGGAGCACGTAGTGCGGGGCCGAGTCGGGAACGACGGCGATCTGCTTCGTTACGCGGCCGAGTGCCACCTCGGGCTGCCGGGCGGCGAGAGCCAGAGATACGAGCTGGTTCAGCGGCTCCACGAATCCGGGCGAAAGCGCCAGGGCACGCTCGAACTGCTCGCGCGCCTCCTCGCGCTTCCCCCGGGCCAGGAGGGCCAGACCGATCAGGTGCGGCCCGCGGGGCTCTCGCGGCGCGGCGCTGGTCAGGGCGCGGGCGGCGCTCAAGGCTCGATCGGGTTCGCGGGCCGCGAGGTGCGCGGTGACCAGGACGGCGTAGGCGGCCGCCGCATCGGGCCGGCGTGCGACGAGCCTCTGGAGATCCTCGATCGCCGCGCGCACGGCACCGCTCTGGACATCGAGCTGCGCGAGAAGCACGCCGCCCTCCATGAAGGCCGGGGCCAGCTTCATGGTCTCGCGGAGCTCCTGTCGGGCCTGCTGGACGTTCCCGGCGTGGAGGTGCGCAAGCGCGAGCTGGTGGCGGGCCGGGGCCGAATTCGGCTCCAGCGTGACGACCTTCCGGAAGCTGTCGATCGCCGGCATCGTCTCGCCTCGGGTCAGCTGGACGCGACCGGTCAGGAGAAGGGCATCGAGATCGGAAGGGTTCTTCTTCAGCACCACCCCGGCCGCCCTGGCGGCCTCCTCCAGCTTTCCCTCGGCGAACGCCAGCTCTCCGAGGAGGCGCCACGCGGGCAGGGACTCGGGAGCTTGGTCGGTGATCCCCTTCAACGTGCTGCGCGCGTCGTCGCGTCGGTCCTGGGACAGGTAGAACTCCGCCAGCCTTACCCGGGCCGGCGAGCCGATCGGGGCAAGCTGGGCCGCAAGCTCGTACTCGCTCTGCGCGCGCCCGGTCTGGCCCCTGGCGGCGTAGAGGTTCGCGAGGGCGAGGTGCGGCTCGACGGCCTTCGGCTCGCGCGCGGTCGCCTCGAGCAAGGCCCGCTCCGCGGTTGCCGCGTCTCCTTTCTGCAGGTGCAGTCCGCCGAGGGCCAGGTGGAATCGCGCCTGCCCGGCCAGGGCCGGCCGGGCCGCCTCCAGCCGTCGGAGCGCAGCCTCCACCTGCTGGGCCGTCCTGGCTCCGCCGGCGAGCAGCACGAGCCCCTCAAGGCTGGTCGCGTCGCGCTCCAGGACGAATTCGGCCTCGCGTACGGCCTCCTCGGGCCGGCCGCCAAGGAGGTAGAGCCGGCCCAGCTTCAGTCGGACATCCACGTTCTCAGGCTCGAGGTCCCGGGCGCGCAGGAGATACCGTCCGGCCTGGCCCACGTCTCCGAGCTGGTAGTAGGCCAGCCCGAGCTGGCGGATGGCGTGAGTGTTGTTCGCGTCGATCCGGAGGACATTGCGGTACTCGAGCGCCGCATCACGGTACTTCTGCTGCTTTGCGTAGCGGTCTCCCCGCTCGAGGTGGCGGGCCTTGCTGGCTTCCGGGGATCTCGCACAGCCGGCGGCGAGCATCAGCACGATGATCAGCGACACGCCGCTTCGCGACCCGACGGTGCGCAACATGCCCATGTCCGGGTTCCGGATCTAGTCCGGAAGAAACTCCGGAAGTACCGGGTAGATGCGACGGACGTACTCGACCAGCCGGTCGGTCGTGTCCTGCGGGCTACCGGCGACGAGGCTCGACACTCTCACGAGCGCCCCGTCGGTGCGGTTCCTGGTGATCGCGCCCCGGACGAGCTCGATCTTGGCGTCGACCTCGCTGGCGATGGCCATGCCATGCGTCTGATACCAGTAGAGCACCACCTGGATGCTCCGGTCTTTCTGGATGACGTACCGATTCACCGTGATTGTCAGATGGGGTGTCGGCAGGTCGATGGCGATACGGGTGGCCTCGACAGGCTCCCAGCCGCCGCCGGGCAGGCAGTTCTTCGGAGAATGGAAGTCGGCTCCCTTGCGCTGCGTCGCCCAGTAGCCGATGTAGAGCCACAGGCTCTGCCCGGCCTCGTGCACATATCGACGCATCAGATAGTCGCTGACCTTCAGCTGATCGATGGTCTGCGGCTCCAGCGCGGTGTCCTGACGCGCCTGCCACTGGCCGACACTGACCGGGAAGTGATCGAGAGACTTCCGGATCGGCACCGCGTCGCCGCTCGAGCGGAGCTGCAGCACCAGGAGGGCGGCGAGCAGCACGGCGGTCGAGATCGATACGCGGACGATCGACGTCATGGCCGGGGCTCCGGGGCTGGCCCGACGAGCCCACGGGCCAGCGCGTAGCCGCCCACCAGGCAGAGGACGGCGAAGAGGTAGACGGCCAGGCCAGCGAACTCGTGGAAGAACCCCGAGGCGTACTCGACACCGAGCCATTGCCCGATCAGCCCGGTGGCGACGACGCGAGCCGCGTTGGCGAAGATGGTGATCGGGATGGCCGAGAGGACGAAAGCGGCCGAGACGAACCCGAGCGGGAGCATGAGATAGGCCCACGCGACCGCACTGGCCAGCAGCGAGATGAGTGACCGGATCCCGCTGCACGCCTCGGTGACTCCCAGCGTGATCTGGCTCAGGTGAATGACGTTGCCGTCAAGCAGCACGGGCACCCCGAGGAGATCGAGGGCCCAGGCGGCTTGCTCGGCGGCGAGCCGCTGGAGCGGAAAGGTGACGGCGTAGAAGACCACGCCGGGCAGGGGCACCATGAAGAAGAGAAACGCGAGAGGAAAGAACA
>Ga0187893_10003540_pt1 | contig 31451 bp, 29 predicted proteins | sample MA1701074metaG_FD_139574 | JGI IMG/M metagenome (GOLD analysis project Ga0187893, IMG submission 139574) | White microbial mat communities from a basaltic lava cave in the Kipuka Kanohina Cave System on the Island of Hawaii, USA - MA170107-4 metaG ...
ATGACCACCGCCGCTCGCGTGCACCGCTGGGATGAGATCGCGCTCGACAAGATCACCGAGATGGTGTCGCAGAAAATCGTCGCGGGCGAACGCGAGATGCTGGCACAGATCTACCTGAAGCGTGGCGCGCTCGTGCCGATGCACGCGCACGAGAGCGAGCAGATGACCTATATTCTCCAAGGCGCGCTCAAGTTCCTCGTCGGGGGGGAAGAAATCACCGTCCGCGAGGGAGAGGTACTGCACATTCCGTCATGGACCCCGCACCAGGCGGAGGCGCTCGAGGACACCTTCGAGCTCGACGTCTTCAGTCCCGTGCGCCGCGACTGGCTCGGAGACTCGCCGTAGGTGGCAAACGCCTTGAAAACGAAGCCGACCGGCGGGTCGTATGCCGTCGGGCTGCGCGTGCTGGCCTTCATGCTCGGTGTGTTCTTCGTCTTCAATGCGCTCGACAAGGCAGCGTGGATCGCCGACAGCGGCATTTTCGAGGAGCAGCTTCGAGGATGGTTCGAGGCGGCGCCGCCGGCGACGCGTTGGTACATCGAAACGGTGGCGATGCCTGGCGTGCCGCTCTTCGCGCGCCTCGTGCCGGTTGTGGAGCTCGCGGCGGGGGCTTCGCTGATCCTCGGCTTCTGGACCCGACTGGCCGCGACCGTCGCGTTCGTGATGGTAGCGAACCTCCATGTCGCCAGCGGGTTCGTTTTTGACCGGGGCTTCCTGATCGACGGCACCGCCTTTCCGGTGCTTGGGGGCCTGCTGGCGCTTGCTATCGGTGGCTCGAGGCTGCCACTGAGTGTGAGCAGGCAGTAGCCGTTGCGCACAGTGCTGCCCATTGCCGCCAGCGCTGCCGACCGACGATCCCTACGAACATCTCTGTTGGGCGCGCTTCTGCTGCGTCAACGCTGAAAGCGAGACGCGCTGACGTCCGCTCTCATCGAAGTTCCCTGGGTGCAGCCACGCTTCGAAGGCGCGTGTGAGCGCCGGCCATTCTCGGTCGGTCATTGCATACCAGGCGGTGTCGCGACTCCGGCCCTTGTACACGGTCGCTTGGTGAAAGACGCCTTCAAAGGAGAATCCGAGCCGCTCGGCGGCAGCGCGTGACGGCGCGTTCAGCACGTCGCATTCCACTCATACCGGCGGTACCCCAACTCGAACACGCGGCGCATCATGAGATACATGGCTTCAGTGGCGGCACGCGTGCGCTGCAGCCGGGGAGAGAGGTGCACGTGGCCAACCTCGATCGATCCTGCATTCGGCTGAACGCGCATGTACGCGGCCACGCCGGCAGCCCGGCCCGTCGCCGAGTCGACGATCCCGAAGAACAACGGATCCGGCGTGAAACACGTCTCGCGCATCCAGCGGCGATACGCGAGTTCCGTGGCGAAGGGTCCGTAGGGCAGACAGGTCCATGTCCGCCCCACATCGTCCAAGGCATTAGCGGCGTGCAAATCAGCCGTGAACCGCTCATGGATCGGTTCGACGCTGCAGAAGAGGCCTTGTATCGCCTCGCGCGGTGGGTGCGGAGGAGGTGTCCACGACGGGATCGGCGGTCCAGTCGGCTGTCCCAGCTCGTTCACCCCGGATTCAGGCGTTCGATTGTCCTCTTGCGGCACGCGACCAGGTTTGAAGCCGCTCCAGGTTCCATGAGCTTTTCGAAGCAGGAGTTCATCATGCCCGGTACGACGAAATCGGTAAGACGGCCGACCAGTTCGTACCCGAGTCCTTCGTAAAGCCGTTGCGCGCCGGCGTTGAAGGAGGAAGAGCAGAGAAACACGTTTGGGCTCTCGCGGCCGATGCGCTCTTCGGCCCAGCCGATCAGTGCCGTGCCGAGTCCCCGGCCTCGTCGGTCCGGACGGACACAGATGGATTGGACGTAGCCGGATAACCGCCCGCGGAGGTCGAGCAACACGAATGCGGTCGCCTCGTTGCCTTCGACCACTACGTGCAGCTCCTTGCTGGGATCCTGCAGGGTGCGAAGCGCAGATTCGAATGATCGTCCGAGCGTGATCCACGGCTCGGAAGCGGCCATCAGGCGCGCGCACGCTTCGGGATCCCCCGGTCGCGCCGGACGAACCTCGAGTCCGTTCATACGAAGATTCTGGTGATCTCCTCATCCTTCGTGGCCGGTCGTCGCGTACGTTCCAGGTGGCTAGTGCTGTGTGAATACGTACGTAGTGTCCGGCGTTAGCGTATGCAGGTTGGTGTGGTACGTCGACGCGGATGAAGTGTCGGGCCGGGGGTAAGCGTTCGATGAACCACGTCTTGACGGCGTGATCAGTCGTCGAGCGACATTAGCGACGAGACTGATTAACGTAAGCCTCCAAGCCCCGGGCTATTCGGGCCTCAAGTCACAGGCCTCAGGCCGCAAGCCGGAAGTAGCATTTCTCTATGTCAACTCGTGAACTCCTCGCGGTGGCGCAGGCGTACGCCGCAACGTATCTAGAAACGGTGGCCGATCGCCACGTAGGCGGGACGATGGGGCGGCAGGAGCTAATGGCGCGGCTGGGCGGTCCGTTGCCCGAGGGACCGTCGGATCCGCAGGCGGTCATCGACCGTCTCGTGCGCGATGCCGACCCTGGCCTCGTCGCCTCCGTTGGGCCGCGATATTTCGGCTTCGTCACCGGCGGCGCCGTGCCGGTCACGGTCGCGGCGGACTGGCTGGCCAGCGCGTGGGATCAGAACGGCGCGATGTACGTGATGTCGCCGGCGCTCTCGGTCATCGAAGACGTCGTGAGCGGCTGGATCCTCGAGACGTTGCGGCTCCCGTCCGGCGCCAGTGTCGGCTTCGCCAGCGGCGCGCACATGGCCAACTTCACGTGTCTCGCGGCAGCACGGCACGAGGTGCTCCGGCGAGTTGGATGGGATGTCGAGGAGCAAGGCCTCCAACGTGCGCCGCGCGTGACGATCATCGTCGGCGATCAGGTACACGTGTCCGTTCTTGGCGCGCTGCGCATGTTGGGATTCGGCGCGGGGGAGGTGCAACGCGTGGCTGTCGACAATCAGGGACGGATGCGTGTCGAGTCGTTCGAACGGGTCCTGCGCACGGTCGACGCCCCGACGATTGTCTGCGCTCAGGCTGGAAACGTCGGCTCGGGCGGTAGCGATCCCATCGAGGCCATCGTGGGCGCCGCACATCCGTACGGTGCGTGGGTCCACGTCGATGGCGCGTTCGGGCTCTGGGCGAGCGCGATCCCCGAGATTGCGCACCAGGTGGCGGGCATCGACACCGCGGACTCGTGGACCACCGACGCGCACAAGTGGCTGAACGTCCCCTACGACTCGGGCCTCGCCATCGTCGCACACGCCGCGCCGCATCGCGCAGCGATGAGCATGACGGCGTCCTATCTCGTGCGTCGCGCAGACGACGAGCGGGTGGGTATGGATTGGGTGCCGGAATCGTCGCGGCGCGGGCGCGTCATCCCGCTCTACGGGCTCTTCCGCGCGCTGGGCCGCAACGGCATTCAGGAGATGATTCGGCGTACCATCGCGCTCGCCCGGCGCGGGGCGGCGCGACTCGGGAACGAGCGCGGCGTGCGCATCCTCAACGATGTCGTCCTGAACCAAGTGCTGGTGCGCTTCGATGGGCGGGGCACCGTCACGTCCGACGAGATGACCATGCAGGTCATCGAACGAGTCCAAGCCGATGGCACCTGCTGGGCCGGCGGCGCGACGTGGTTCAACCAACAAGTGATGCGCATCTCGGTCTCGAACTGGTCGACCACCGAGGATGACATCGATCGGTCGATCGACGCGATCGTCAGGTGTTATCGAGATCTAGGCACCCCATAAATCAAGCGGATGCCTGCGGACCGAATGTGGAGGCCGAGCCTCGGCTCACACCTCCCCGCCGCACTGTGCGACCAGCTTCAACACGGTTTAAATACGTTTCGTCGAGCGCTTACTCGGGCAGGGGGCGGGCAGCGGCAGGCGTGCCGGTCCGACGGCCGCGTGCGCCAGGCCGACCGCAGTGCGGACCGGAAAGCGGCGGCAGCGATTCCGCGCGTCGACTTCCGTCCATGCGTTCTGGTTGTGGGAACGACCACAGGCGTTTTGTGCCGCCTGACCGACGTCGCGTCGAGTTAGCGCCTAGTCGGCGCGGGTGCGGCAGGGTACGAGCTGCCGTTGCTTTCCCGGCCGCTGCGCCCGCGGCCGTCGGACCGGCATGCCTGCCGCCGACGCCGTCGGACCCGTTGCATCGCGCCAACGTGAACGCCGTAGCCGATCGCGTCGGCTGCAGTCGAATTCTTGGTCCGGCTGAAGCCGGACGCTACGCGTAAATCTGCTCCCTAATGTACGCGTCGATCTACGTCGTCGGCCCGGCCGCCTGAATAGACGTCGAAGCGGCGCCGCATACGGTTGATGCGCCACTTCAGGTACCGGTACTTGACCTCCGACATCAGGTGAATGCGGCCGCCCTTGAGATAGAGGTACGCGGCGACCAGGCCGCCCAGATGCGTCGTGTGCGCGACGCCGCCGCCCGGGCCGCCCATCGAGGCGAGGAGCGAGATGGCGCCGATGATCATCACGAAGTATTTCGCCGGAATCGGAAAGACGAAATACATGTAGATCGGCCGGTGCGGGAAGTACAGCGCGTAGGCCAGCAGCACGCCGTAGACCGCGCCGGAGGCACCGATCGTCAGCGCGTAGTACACCTGGCCGCCCAGTCCTGGCAGGAACGACACGACGACCGTCGTCAGGGCGGCGCCGGCGCCCGAGACGAAGTAGAACTTGGTGAAGTACCGGCTGCCCCACATCCGCTCCAGTTCTACGCCGAACATCCAGAGCGCGAGCATGTTGAACAGGATGTGGAAGATCCCGCCGTGAAGAAACATGTACGTGAACGGCTGCCAGATGTACAGGCGCTCGAGGAGGTCGGCGGGCCGCAGACCCAGGAGGAGCGTTACGGCTGGGACAACGAGTGAGACCAGGAATGCCGCGACGTTGACGGCAATCAGCATCTTGATCGCCGGCGTCCACGGGCCCGGGCCGAACGAATATGCAAACGAGGATGTGGCGGGGTAACGGCGCATCAGGCCTCAGTCTCTGCCAACCTGACCCTCTTGAGCAACTTCCGTACCCGTGCTCTCAGCCGTTCCCACGTCGGCCGCGCGCACTGGCATGTGCCCGAGGTTGCCGCTTGGCAGCGGCACTGCACAGAGCGCGGCGACGAGCGGAGTGAATGCCATCACGACAAGGGCCCGTTCGATCCCGATGCGATCGGCCATCATGCCGACGAACGGGACACTGAAGCCGCCCATCCCCCATCCGAAGCCCATCATCAACGACGACACCGTGGCCGCGCTGATCGGGGCGATCACCTGGCCAAACGAGACGTTGACCGGCAGCGTCGACTGCAGCAGAAACCCGCCCACCGACACAAGGGTGACAAACGTCCAGCTGGTCTGAAACGGGCCGATCGCAAGAAACGGCACCGCCATCACGAGCGACCAGAGAATGACGTTGCGCGGACCCCAGCGATCCGCGACAGGTCCGCCGAGAAATCCGCCAACGCTGCTCGCGACGAGATACACGGCCATCGCCGTGCCTGCCTCCGAGACCGACATGCCACGCCGCGTCAACATCACCGGCATGAACGTCGCGAAGCTGAGCGAGGCGAGCGTGCGGAGCACGACGATCAGGTAGAGGAGCGTCAGCGGCCGGCGGTACGGCCGGAGTGCGCGCAGCCCGCCCGATTGGCCGCGATCGCGGGCGAGGGTGATCGGCGGGATGCGCGGCAGCAACAGCGCCAGCACGCCGAGCGCGGGCAGCATGAGCAGCGGCGTCCACTGCAGGCCAAACCGCTCCGCGAACGGCGCAAAGACAATCGGTCCCAGCGCAAAGCCGAGCGCGCCGCCGGTCAGGTGAAACGACATCGCTGACGCCTTGCGCTCGCCGCCCACCCGGTGAACGAGCGCCGCCGCGGGCGGATGAAACGCGGCCCCGCCGAGGCCGCCGCCGATCAGAATGATGCCGAGCGCGAGCGCGGAGGGCGCCAGCCCGATCAGCGCGAGACCGACGACGGCGATGATGGGCCCGGCGACGACGAGCGCGCGCGGCCTCCACCGGTCAGCGATGTGACCGAAGCCGAGCTGGGCGACGGAGTTGGCGAGCTGAAAACACATCTGCAGCGTGCCCGCGACCGCGAGCGAGAGATTCAGATGGGGAATGAGCAGCGGCAACAGCGGCGCGTAGATGTTGCCGAAGCCGTCCACGATGAAGTGCGTGGAGGCGAGGAGCCGCACCGTCGGGTGCAACCCGAATCTCACCGTCGAATCCTGCGCGCGACCATCGCGAGCCCCTCCCGGAATTCGCGAATGCGCAGCACGTGGGCGGTGGCCGTCAGCACAAGCAGCGCGACGCCGATGGCCAGCGCGAGGCGGACGATCTGCACGAGCAACCCGTCGCCGGGCAGCCAGCGCGTGCCCGCGATCTGGGCAGCCATCGTGGCGGCCGCCATCACCACCGAGGCCAGGATGATCCGCAGAAAGGCGCCCGCGACGCGAGCTTCGTCGATCCCGTCGAGCCGGCGGCGCAGCAGCTCCATCAGAATCGTCGCGTTGAAGAGCGCGGCGATCGAGGTGCCGAGCGCCAGGCCGCGGTAGCCCATGATCCGCACCAGCGCGATGTTGAGCGCGGCGTTGACCAGGACGGTCGCGATGCTGACGAAGACTGGGGTGCGGTTCTCTCCGAGCGCATAAAAGACGGGCGACGCGATCCGCACGATCGAATAGCCGACGAGCCCGATCGCGTAGAACTGGAGCGCCGCCGCGGTCGCCGCCGTATCGGCCGCCGTAAAGGCGGCGCGTTCGAAGATGACGCGCACGATTGGCGTCGCGAGCACGATCAGCCCGACGGTCGCCGGCACGTTGAGCATCAGCATCAGGGTCAGTCCATCGGCCACCGTCCCGCGCACGCGCGGCTCATCGTCGAGCGCGGCGTGTCGCGACACCGCCGGCAGCGTCGCCGCCGCAATCGAGATGCCGAACAGGCCGATGGGGAGATACATGAGCCGAAATGCGTAGTTGAGCCACGAGACGGCGCCCGTGCCCTCACCGGTCGCCAGCACGGTGTTCACGAACACGTTGACTTGTGTGGCGGCCAGCCCGATCGTCCCCGGTCCCATGAGCACCAGCACGCGGCGAAGCCCCTCATCGTGCCAGTCGAGCACGGGCCGGTAGCGGAATCCCTCGCGCCGGAGAATGGGCCACTGGAGCGCGAGCTGCGCGAGGCCTCCCAGGAGCGTCCCGAACGCGATCGCCGTGATTGGCTCGAGGCCGATGCCGGGCATCAGCGGCACGAGCAGCAGCGCACAGGTGATCGTCGCCACGTTGTAGCTGGCCGGCGAGAGCGCCGGGATGAAGAAGCGATGCAGCGAATTGAGCATCCCCATGCACGCGGCGGCGAGCGCGACGAAGGTGAGGAACGGCAGCATGAGTCGCGTGAGGAACACGGTGAGCTCGAGCTTGCCGGGAACGCTCTGGTAGGCGCCCGCGAAGAGCGCGACCAACGGCTCGGCGAAGAGCATCCCGAGCGCGACGATCAGCAGCGTGATGATGATCAAGCCGTTGATCACGTAGTTGGCGAGGCGCCATGCCGATTCCTTCCCGACGGTCGTGAGATGGCGCGTGAACGTCGGCACGAACGCGCTGCTCATCGCGCCCTCGGCGAAGAGATCGCGCACGAGGTTCGGGATCCGATACGCCACGTTGTACGCGTCCATGGCGTTGCCGGCCCCGAAGAGCGCGGCGAGCACCTGTTCGCGCACGACGCCGAGAATGCGGCTCGTCATCGTCGCCGCGCCGGCCGACGCGGCGGAGCGCGCGAGCGTGGCTGCGGACGAGGCGGGGGAGCTAGGCGCCAAGCTTGCGCCGGACGACTTCGTTGACCGCGCGGCCGTCCGCCGTCCGCCCAGCGAACTTCGGCATGACGGCCTTCATCACCTTGCCGATATCTTTGGCCGAGGCGGCGCCGGTTTCCGTTATGGCTGCGACGACGGCGGCGTCGATCTCCTCGGGACTGGCGGCGGGCGGCAGGTAAGTCTCGAGCACCGCGATTTCACCCGTTTCCTTGTCGACGAGATCGGTCCGGCCCGCCTTGGAAAATTGCTCGATCGAGTCCCGGCGTTGCTTCACGAGCGATGTCACCACCTGCACCACCTCCGCGTCCTCCAGCGTGCGGCCCTTCTCGACTTCTTTGTTCATGATGGCCGCCTTCATCATGCGGAGCGCCGACAGACGGGCGGAGTCCTTCGCCTTCATCGCCGCCGCGATGTCGGCATTCACTTGCTCCGTGAGTGTCATCAGTGATCCTGATCCGAGTCGCCGTAGGTGATATGCCACCCGTCGGTCTCGTCGTAGAAGCCATTCGGCACCTTGACGGTGTTGACCTTCACGCTCACTTCGAGCGACGACTTCACGTTGAAGTAGCCGTTGCGGCGCAGGACTCGCCGGAAAGTGCCGTGCATCACGTAACAGCGCACCTTGTCGGCATCCTCGGCGCGCGCCGCGCGATCGATCCAGCGGAGCAGCGTCTTGAGCCCCGATATGTCGTCGGGATCGACGAGGAAATCGACCAGCATCGTGACACGGCCGAACGGCTCATGGCGATGACGATACACCGCATACCCGTGCAGTTCCCCCTGCCGTCGCAGCGCCACCACGGCATAGCGTACGTGCGGCGGCTCGATGTACCGCCAGTTCAGGTACGCTGCGTCGCGGCGGACCGCCAGGTCGAACTTGGGGGCAAACCGCTCCCACAACCGCGTGAACTCGACGTCGAAGCGGCGGATTGGTTCGCACTCGGCGCGGAGCGGCCGCGAGCGCGCGACGATCCGGATGACCGGGTGCGTCATCGCCGATACCAGACGGTTGAGCGGCATCGGCCAGTTCGGCAGGCGGACCGCACGCCGGGTCAGCGGCTTCACGAGACAGGGCAGCGCGTGCGCCGGCGGCCAGTGCAGCCGATCGAGGAGGCGCCGCGAGTCGCCGGGCGCGCCGAGCGTGAGCACGGCGCCCGTGTTGCGATCCCACGCTCGGACCAGCGCCTCGTCGAGCCCCTGGCTGTCGCGCTCTGGGGCGACGAGCGCGCCGATGCCCCAGGCGCCGTCGACCTCCAGCCCTTTGAGCGAGATTCGCACCGGCAGCGTCGGGTACTGACCGACGACCGTCGGGCCCTCACGCGCGACCCAGATGCCAGGCTGTCCGCTCGGGTTGTACGGATTGCGGCGGTGCTGCCAGTCCCAACGCAGCCGGTTGGCTTCGGCGGCGTCGGGTCCGTGGGTACGGCGATAGAGCGTCTCGACGCCGCGCCGATCATCCGGCTTGAAGCGATCTATCTCCGACATGCGAACGAAGAACCCGTACGGCCGTGGACACGAACGTAGACGTGAGCACTGAGAAGCGTGAACCGCGCGTGGGTTTATTGTACGCCGTTTGCTGGCTGCTGCTGCCGCGGCGCGGGCGCAATCACGCCTGGCATCGTCGAGGAGCCGGCGGGAATGCCGAACGGGTTACCCGGTGTCGGCAACACGGCGGGCTGCGTTGCCGGCTGGTCGACCTCCGGGTCTGGCTGCTCTGGAACGAGCTCGGGTCCGGCGGAGCTGCCGGGCAACAAGACCGGCGGGCGCACGAGCGGCCGGGGAAGCGCGCGCGGCGGCGTCGAAGGAGGTACCACGACCGTACCGGTCGGCGACGCTGGGTCGGGATCGTCCGCCTGCCCGTCGTCGGCGGGTTCGTCTGCCAGCACCACGCCTGGCGTGGGTACCGGCACGGGCGCCAGAGGACGCGCCACAGGTGGCCGCGGTAGCACCGGAGACGGACGCGCGGTGGCGGCGGGTGTGGGCGGCGGGTTCCGCGGCGCGACGCTCGTCGGCAGAATCATGATGCGATCGAACGCCGACGCGCCGGTCGCGCCGGCGCGTCGAGGCGCGAGCATATAGCCGGCAACAGTGCGCAGCACGACATCGAGCGCCTGCCGTTCGGGAACGCCGGTCAGTTCCAGCGTGAGCGGCGGTCCGGTGACGCGCTCGCCGTTGACAATCGTGGCCCCACCCAGGCGCGCCCATTCCTCAAGAATGACGCGAACCGGCGCATTCTGCGCGCGCAGCGTTACACGACCCTCTAGAAACTGCAGCTGGACGGGCTGCTGTGCCGACGCCGCCAGGGCGACGAACAGGCACGCGGCGGCGAGGGCTGTCATCCGGAGCATCGGGACTCCATTGTAGCCCGGGACGGCTATCCAATTAGCGCGCGCGGATCTGCCCAAAGAGCCCACCTGTCGTAGGTGCAATGGCCGCCGCGATGAGTCGGAGCGCGAGGCATGCGGAGCCGGCGGGGTGGACCGGCATGCCCGTGCGATCGCAACCGCCGTCAGGAATTGCGGAAGTAGTCGATGACCCGGCAGATGATTTCGTCGAGCCCCACCTTGGGCTCGTAGCCGATCAGGTCCTTCAGTTTGGAGAGATCCGGTACGCGGCGGGGCATGTCCTCGAAGCCGGCTTCGTATGCCTGATCGTAAGGGATGAACTCAATAGCTGACGAACTCCCGGTGGCGGCCACGACCCTGGCGGCCAGGTCGCGAATCGAAATCTCGCCGACGTTACCGATGTTGAACACCTGCCCCACCGCGCGCGGCTCGGATGCGAGGGCCACCAGCGCATCGACCACGTCGCTGACGTAGGTGAAGCTGCGCGACTGCGTGCCATCGCCGAAGACCGTCAGCGGATGGCCGGCCAGCGCCTGCCGCACGAAGGTCGGCAGCACCATCCCGTACTGCCCCGTCTGACGCGGCCCCACGGTGTTGAAGAGCCGCGCGATGATGATCGGAAGCTTCTTCTCCTTCCAGTAGGCAAGCGCCAGGAACTCGTCGACCAGTTTGCTGCAGGCGTACGCCCACCGGTGCTTCATCGACGAGCCGAGCACCACATCCGCGCCCTCGCGGAACGGCACATCGGCGCTCTTGCCGTACACCTCGGATGTCGAGGCAATCACCACGAGCTTCTTCTTCTTGTTCGCATGGGTGAGCACGACCTCTGTTCCGTGCACGTTGGTTTCGATGGTGTGCACCGGCTGCTCGACGATCAGCTTGACGCCGACCGCGGCGGCGAGGTGGTACACGACGTCGCTGCGGTCGATCATCTCGGCCAGCAGCGACTCGTTGGTGACCGAATCGATCGCGTAAGAAAAATGCTTGTCGCCCTTGAGGTGCGCGATATTGTCGATCGATCCGGTCGACAGGTTGTCGAGCACGAGCACATCGTGCCCGAGCGCGAGCAGCCGCTCGGCCAGGTGCGAGCCGATGAAGCCCGCGCCGCCGGTAATAAAGGCCCTCACAGCGCGGTCACCGCCGAATCGGCCGATGGTAGGTAGTGGGGCAAGTGCACCCGGTAATACGCCAGCGTGCGCCGGAAGCCCTCCGCCAGCCCCACGGTGGGATGCCATCCGAGCGTACGGCGGATGCGCGACGAGTCGGCGTAGAAGTCGCCGATGTCGATCGCTTTCATTTCGGGCGGCCACTCGACGAAGCGGTACCGGCCGCTGCCGGCAACCGAGATGAGCAGCTCGACGAGATCGCGGTGCGTGATCGGCTCGAGCCCGCCGATGTTGAACACCTGGCCGTTCGAGCCGTCGCTCGCCCCGGCGCGCAGGAAGGCGTCGGCCGCGTCGTCTACGTAGACGAAATCGCGGCGCTGGGAGCCGTCGCCGTAGATCTGGATCTCGCGGTCTTCGAGCGCGAGCCGGATGAACCACGCGATGAACCCCTGCCGGTTGTGCATGATGAGCTGGCGGGGTCCGTACACGTTCGTCAGGCGGAGCGAACAGGCGCGGACGCCGAACACGTTGTTGTATACGAGATGGTAGTACTCGCCGGCTGCCTTGTTGATGCCGTTGATGTCGGTCGGCTTCACCAGGTGATCCTCGGTGACCGGCAGGGTGTCGGGGCGGCCATACACCTGCCGCGTGCCTGCGAAGACGACCTTCACCGACGGGTTGTACCGGCGGCACGCCTCGAGGATGAACAGCTGCGCGCGCGAGTTGATCTCCAGATCCGTGTACGGGTCCTGCATGCTGTCGATATGGCTGACTTGCCCGGCGAGGTTGAAGATGACGTCCTGGCCGCGGACCAGGTAGTTCATCGTGCTCTGCTGCCGCACGTCGGCGATGTTGACGCGGACGCAATCCTCGATCCCTGCGATGTTGAACAAATTGCCGCCATACTCGGAGATGAGTGAATCGACGATAAGCACCTTGGCGCCGAGCGCCACCAGCTGATGCGCCACGGTGCTGCCGATGAAGCCAAGACCGCCGGTGATCATCACGCGGCGGTCGCGGTAGAAGGTGCGGTACTCGTCTGTCCCGAGCGCGGCGCTCATCGCTCCAGGGAATCGGGCGGCACCGTGCGGCCGATGGTCGGGTTGCGGAACAGCACCGGCGTACTCTGTCGGCCGCGGCCGAAGACCACGAGCTGTACCCAGAGCTTGAGCACGTCGATCCCGGTCCAGAAGATGCGGCGGAGGTTGAAGAACTGCGAGTGCCCGTGCGCCCGGTGGTAGTGGTGAACGGGGACTTCCGCCACCCGGAAGCCGGCGTCCTGTATCTTCCGCATCATCTCGAGGCAGATCACACCCGTGTCGCGCTCCAGCTTCACGCGGTTGAACACCTCCCGGCGGATCAGCCGGAAGTCACAGTCGACGTCACGCACACGCAGCCGGAAGAGCACTTTCACGGTGTGGTGGTAGATGCGTCCGATGACGACTCGGTGCAGCGGATCGGCGCGGCTGATCTTGTAGCCGGTGACGACGTCGACGTCGGGCGTCAGCCGCTTCCAGAGCACCTCGAGCTCCGCCGGATCGTATTGTGCGTCGCCGTCCGTGTACGCGATTAGATCCTTCGTCGCGGCGGCGAAGCCGGTGCGCAGCGCGCCGCCGTAGCCGCGATTGCGCGCGTGATGAATCGCACGCACCTGCGGGTAGGTCCGCGCGAGCTCGTCGGCGATGTCACGCGTGGCATCGACGCTGCCGTCGTTCACGACGATGACTTCGAAATCGGGCGTGAGCTGAGACGCGATCTGGACACTGCGGATGACGAGGCTCGCGATCGTGCCACCGTCGTTGTACGCGGGAAAGAAGACACTGAGGCTTGGGCGCCGGGATTCCTCGCGAACCTGCATGGCAGACGCGACGAATCGTACCCCGGAAGGGATTGCGCCGACAACCGACGACTTCACCGACGGAACCTACGCCAGGCGAGTCGCCACGGGAGCACCACCGCCTCGAGGATCACGCCCGACGAGAGCTTCGAGGCGCCGTGCTTCCGCTCCACGAACGTGATCGGCACTTCGGCGATGCGGCAGCCGGCCGCGGCCGCTTCCCACACCATCTCCACCTGGAACGCGTAGCCGTTGGATTGGATCCGTCCGAGCGGCAGGCGTTCGAGCGCATGGCGGCGCCAGCACCGGAATCCACCCGTGCAGTCGCTGATCCCAAGGCCGGTGATCCCGCGGACGTACCGATTCGCAAAACGGCTCAGGACCATACGCCGGCGTGGCCAGTTCTCGATCCGGCCTCCCGGAACGTAGCGCGAACCGATGACCAGGTCGGCTTCGGCAACCCGCTCGAGCAGCCGCGGGATATCGGCCGGATTGTGTGAAAGGTCGGCGTCCATCTGACAGATCACGGTCGCGTCGGTCGCGAGCGTGCGGCGGATACCGTCGACGTACGAGCGGCCGAAGCCGCGGCGTCCCGTCCGATGCAGCACCGACACGCGGCCCTCGCAACGTCGCTCCAACTCGTCCGCCACCGCGCCCGTCCCGTCCGGTGACGCATCGTCGACCACCAGAATGCGCAGCGCCGGCACGCGGAGCAGCGATGCGACGAGCAGCGGCAGATTGTCGCGCTCGTTGTACGTCGGGATGATGACGATCGGCCGCGTCGCTGTCACCGGTCTGGTCCGTGTTCGAAGCGGCTCGCGAGCGCATTGAGCAACGCGTCTTCCGGCGGATGCTGATCGTCGGCATCGATGATCAGCACGAACTCGCCGGTGTCGTCGACGACCAGCACTTCGCGCCAGGGCCCCGCGGCGCGCAGCCGCCTCACGACGTCGCCGATCGTGGCGGCTTCGTCGAGCGCGGGAATCACGACCGACACGACTGACGAATCAGCCAACCAGCTGCTCCACGACACCGTCCCACGTGATCTGTGCGGCGCGGGTGCGGCCGCGTTCGCCGAGCCGACGCGCCAGCGACCGGTCCGCGGCGAGGCGCGCGACGGCGGCGCCGATCGCGTCGGGCTTCGGGATGCAGATGAAGCCGTTCTCGCCGTCGCGAACGAACTCGAGCGTGCCGCCCGAGTCGGTCGCCGTGACAACGGGCTTGCCGCTCAAGAACGCCTCCAGCGTGACGTATCCATAGTCTTCGTCGAACGGCGCATAGACGACGGCGAGCGCCCCGGCGTACAGGTCCACCAGCGCGTCGCGCGCGGGGCTTCCCGCGAAGACGACGCGATCAGCGACGCCGGCCTCCGTCGCCGCCTGCTCGGCGAGATGCCGCTGCGATCCGTCGCCCACGACGATCAGCCGCAGTGGTGGCGGCACGTGTCGCATCGCTCGAATCGCGAGATCGGCGCGTTTCACCGCCTCGAGGCGGCCGACCACCAGCACGTAATCACCGTACTCGCCGTCGTGCAGGCGCTCCGCGAGCGGCGGTGGATGGTACAGCGGCTGCGCTGTCACGCCGTTGAACTTCTCGAGCCGGCGCGCGGTGTTCTGCGCGTTCGCGAACACGCGGCGGCATTCGTCGAGCACGCGGCGATCCAGTTCGATAAGCCGTCGCCGGAGCCCGACGTCGGCCTCGGTGTGCTCGAAATCGCTGTAGGGGGTTCCGCAGAGCTCATAGGCGGCGCGGTGCTGATGAATGATCCAGGCGACCTTGCGCGGGTGACGAACAAAGTAGCTCGGAAACCGCGTGGCGATCACCAGGTCGATCGGCTGCGCGTTGCTCGTCGAGAGATCGAGGAGGCGCCACGCTGCCGCCTGCGCGAGGAGCTCCGACTTCGGGTACGGCTTGAACGGGACCGCCACCCTGTCCACCTCGTAGCCCCGGTGGCGCAGTTGGTCGATGAGCGTTCTGACGTGCAGCTCCGCCCCGCCCACGACGAAGGGGACCTGCGCGTCGGCGACAACGATGCGGCGGACAGGCGTGTCAGGTAGCAAACCGGAAATTGATGATATCGCCGTCCTGGACGACGTACTCCTTGCCCTCGAGCCGCACCTCGCCGTGCTCGCGGCAGCCGGCCATCGATCCCCGTGCGACGAGCGCGTCGTAGGGGACGACCTCGGCCCGGATGAACCCGCGCAGGATGTCGGTGTGGATCTCGCCGGCCGCCGCTTGCGCGATCGTCCCGCGCGCAACCGACCAGGCGCGGCATTCGTCCTCGCCGACGGTGAAGATCGAGATGTAGCCGAGCAGGTCGTACGTGGCCCGGATCACGCGGTCGAGGCCCGAGTCGGGGAGGCCGAGGTCCGCCAGAAACGCAGCGGCTTCGGCTGACTCGAGCTGCGCGATTTCGAGCTCGATCGTGGCGCACAGCGCGACCGCCCGTGTCGCCGCACGCGCCAGGAAAGCCGTCAGCCCGGTGTGCGCCGCAGCCTTGTCGACATTTGCGCCGATGGAGGCGACATCGGTCTCCTCGAGGTTGATGACGAGCAGCAGCGGTTTCGCCGAGAGGAACTGGAATCCGCGGAGCCGCTTGAGATCGTCGCCCGTCAGCTCCAGCGCACGCAGCGGCCGCCCCTCTTCGAGCGCCGTGCGGCATCGTTGCACCAGATCGCGCTCCTGTTTGAGCTCCGCGGTGTGAATCTTCTTGATGTCCTTCTCGAGGCGCTCGAGCCGCCGCTCCGCGACAGCGAGATCCGCCAGCAGCAGCTCGTCTTCCATCGCCTGCGCGTCGCGCGCCGGATCGACGGAGCCGGAGGGGTGGGGCGCGGCCGGATTGCGAAATGCGCGCACCACGTGCACCAGGGCGTCGGCGTTCCTGTAGCCCGCGACGTCGACGAGCGCCTGCACGCCCTTTCGCGCCGGCGCGACCAGATCGGTGAACTCTACCGTCGCCGGCACCCGCTTCCGGGGGTTGTACATCGCCGTCAGCACGTCGAGCCGCGGGTCGGGCACTTTTGAAATGCCGATGCTGACGTCTCCTTTCCCTCTTGGAGCCTCAGTCACGCTGGTCATGAGCCGAAACAGAGTTGATTTGCCGCTCGAGGGGAACCCAATCAGCGCCGCGCGAAGCATGAATGCGGAGCCTAACACGCGACTTTGAGTCGTCCCGTACAAGGGGTCAGACCCCCGGTGAGGAGTCTTACGGGGTCTGACCCTCCTCGCTTCGTCATCGAAAGTGAGGCGAAAATTTGGCGTAACTCCAAATTTGTGAGTGGGTTATCTCGTTGACATCGTTCTCGCGGGAGACGTAGTATCCGTGTGGTTTTTTGTGGAGCAAAGTGGAGCAAGAGGCTTGCGAGGCAGCTCCCCGGCCCGCATCGACGACAAGGGCCGGCTGAAGGTGCCAACGATGTTTCGGGGGGGTGTTCGGGACCAACACGGTGCCGACGTCTTCGTGACGAGCCTCACGGGGGAGTGCGTCCGTATCTATCCACTCCCGACGTGGCTCGGCATCGAGCAGAAGCTGCTGCAGATGCCGTCGAACCACCCGGCGCGCCTCAAGTTCCTCGATCGCGTGAACTACTACGGCCAGACCAGCGAACTCGACGCGCAGGGGCGCGTCGTCATCGCGGCGCAGTTGCGCGACAGTGCGGCGATCATCGGCGACGTGCGCGTGTTCGGACGCATCGACTATCTCGAGGTCTGGAACGAGGAGCGCTTCCTCCACAAGCTCCAGCGCGAGCCGTGGAGCGACGAGGACGGCCTTGGCCTCGCCGAACACGGGATTTAGCAATGCACACGTTACCCATCACACATCACGTGAGGTTTGGGTTTGTGACTTGTGATTGCTGATTTGTGATTTGTGATTTGGTTCGATGCACGAGCCGGTCATGGTCGCGGAGGTGCTCGAACACCTGGCGCCTGGGCGAGGCGGTCTGTTCATCGACTGCACGGTAGGCGTCGGCGGACACGCTCACGCGCTGCTCGAAGCGGGCGCTACTCGGGTGATCGGGTTCGACCGTGATCCCGACGCACTGGCGCAGGCATCGTTGGTGCTCGCCGGCTACGGCGCCCGCGTCGAGCTCGTGCACAGCGACTACCGGCGGTTCGACGAGGTGCTCGGCGCTCGCGGGGTCGCATCGGTGGCTGGATTGCTGGTTGACCTTGGCGTCTCATCGATGCAGCTCGACGCTCCCGGACGGGGCTTCAGTTTCCGGCGCGACGAGCCGCTCGACATGCGGATGGATCGCACCAGCGGCGAGACGGCGGCCGAGGCGATCGCGCAGGCCGACGAGCGGACCCTCGCTGACGTGATCTACGAGTTCGGCGAGGAGCGCTACGCTCGGCGGATTGCGCGGTCGCTCGTCGACGCGCGGCCGAGAGGCGGGATCCGGACGACGGGCCAGCTGGCTGAGGTGGTACGGCGGGCGATTCCGCGGCGCGGACCATCGCGGATCGATCCCGCAACGCGGACGTTCCAGGCGATCCGGATCTGGGTGAACCGCGAGCTCGAAGGGCTTGACGGCTTTCTCACGCGCGCGGCGCAACGGTTGGCGCCGGGTGGACGAATGGTCGTGATCACCTTTCACTCGCTCGAGGATCGGATCGTGAAGCACACGCTGCGGTCGCTGCAGACCGCCGCGGACATCGGCCTGACCGTCCGCACGAAGCGGCCGGTCGTGCCGAGCGAAGTCGAGATCGCACGGAACCCGCGCGCGCGAAGCGCGAAGCTGCGCGCGGCGGAAAGGCAGCCATGAAGACTCCAGAGACGTTCGAGTACGCCATCAAGAAGGACATCCGGAACAACCCGATCGTCCGCGAAGTCGACCGCGACCGGCATCGCGAGCTATGGCGCACGGCGGCGATCGGCGTCTTTCTGGTGGCCGTCGTGCTCTTCTGGGCGTGGCAGCACTTCGAGCTGTTACGGCATGGCTACAGGCTCGAGCAGATGCAGCGCGAGCGCGCGGCGGAGACCGAGGTGAACCGGCATCTGCGGCTCGAGATCGAGACGCTCCGATCGCCGCTGCGGATCGAGCGGCTCGCAACGGATCGGCTCGAGATGGTGGCTCCGGGGCCGGACGACGCGGTGGTGATCGAGCGCGTGCTGCCACCGCCGACGGCGCCTGACTCGGCCGTGGCGCGCCGGTAGCAGTCGAGAGAACGGTGCAGCCAGTGGCGGACAAGCCCGCATTCGAGTGGCGCTCCATCGTCCGGCGCCGCGTCGTCGTGGCCGCCGTCGGGCTCGCCGCATGGTCGGCGGGAATCGAGGCGCGGCTCGTCTACCTGCAGGTGAGCCGCCACGTCGATCTCACCGCGCGCGCCGAGCGCCAGCAGCTCCGCACCATCGACACCGCCGCCAAGCGCGGTGAAATCCTCGATCGCAACGGGCGCGTGCTTGCCTACAGCGTAGACGCCGACTCGATCTACGCCGTTCCCACCGACATCGACGATCCCAGTAAGGCCGCCTCGGCGCTTTGCGACGCGCTCGACGACTGTCGGGCACGCGAGCGGCAGGCGATCGCCGGTCGGATTCGCCGCGGTCGCGCTTTTGCGTACGTCCGGCGGCAGGCCACCCCGGACGAGGCGCAGCGCATCGCGGCCCTTGGCCTCGACGGGATCGGCTTCATGAAGGAGAGCCGCCGCTTCTATCCCAACAAGGAGCTGGCGGCCCACGTGCTCGGGTACGTCGGGATCGACAACATCGGGTTGGATGGCCTGGAGGCCACCTACGACCCCCTGATCAAAGGGCGTTCAGGCACCGTGCTCGTGCAGACCGACGCGCGGCGTCAGGCGTTCAGCCGGATCGAGCGGCCGCCGACCTCCGGTGCGACGCTCGAGCTGACAATCGACCAATACCTGCAGTACGTGGCGGAGCGCGAGCTGCGGGCGGGCATCGAGGCGGCGGGCGCCACCGGCGGCTCCGTAGTCGTGATGGACCCGCGGACGGGCGAGATCCTCGCGCTGGCGAACTACCCGACGTTCAACCCGAACACCTATCGCGAGTACGAAGACAACGAACGGCGCAACCGCGCGGTCCAGGACCTCTACGAGCCCGGATCGACGTTCAAAGTCGTCACTGCGGGCGCGGCGCTGGAAGACCGGCTCCTCACGCCCGAGAGCCCGATCGAGACGAGCCCCGGCCGCATCCGCTTCGGCGCCCGCGTCATCAACGAGGACCGCAGCCAGAACTACGGCCTACTCACGTTCACCGACGTCATCGTCAAATCGAGCAATGTCGGTGCAGTGCAGGTCGGCCTGAAGCTCGGTTCCGCGCGGATGGGAAGCTACGTTCAGCGGTTCGGCTTCGGTCGTCGCACATCGCCCGATTTCCCCGGCGAGAGCCCCGGGATCGTCTGGAGTCCCGAACGGTTGACCGACAGCGCCCTCGCCTCGGTGTCGATGGGGTACCAGGTGGGTGTGACGCCGCTGCAGATGGCTGCTGCCATGAGCGCGGTGGCTAACGGCGGCGAGCTGGTCGAGCCGCGAGTGGTGCGCGCGGTGATATCGGGCAGCTCGCGGGCGGTTGTGCCCCGGAAGGTCATCCGTCGCGCCGTGTCGCCGGCGACGACGGCGGTGCTGACCGAGATGATGGAGCAGGTGGTTGAGCGCGGCACCGGCACTCATGCCAAGGTCGCCGGGTTCACGGTGGCGGGGAAGACGGGCACGGCGCAGAAGGTCGTCAACGGCCGCTACTCGACGTCCGACTACAACGTCTCGTTCGTCGGATTCGTCCCGTCCCGGCAGCCGGTGTTCGCCATCGTGGTCGTGATCGATTCGCCGCACAAGGTCGCGCCATACGGTGGCACGGTCGCGGCGCCGATCTTCCGCCGCGTCGCCGACGCGGGGCTGCGCCTTTATGGCGTGCCTCCGTCGATCAATCCCGCGCCGCCGGTGATCGCCGCGCGCCGAAACGCGGCGAATCAGCAACCCACATTTGCCCCGGCGACGGTGCCCGCGATCGTAAAGCTCGGCGGCGGCGGTACCGGATCGGCCGCGCTCGTGCCGGACTTGCGCGGTCTGGGTGCGCGAGACGCGTTACGCACGCTGGCACGGCTGGGGCTCACGGCGCGCGTGCACGGGACAGGAGTCGTCGTCGACCAGGATCCTCCCCCCGGAAGCCCGATCGAGCGGGGCGCGGTCTCCACCCTCAGGCTGGAACGCCATGGGGGGGCCGCCGTACCGGTTGCGACCGCGGCGGCGCCGGGCGGAGGGCGATGACCGTCCGGGAGCTGCTGGAGGCGCTCGCGGGCGCCGCGTCGCCGGACGAACGGATCGAGCTGCCCGCCAGCCGGGCGCTCGACGTGGCGTGTCGCGGCGTGACGCACGATTCGCGCCGCGTGGAGCCGGGATGGGTGTTCGTGGCGTTGCGCGGTCTCAAGTCGGACGGTGCCGCGTTTGCGCCGCAGGCAATCGCCGCCGGCGCCGCGGCCGTTGTGGCCGAGCGGGCGCCGCAGGAGCCGTCGGAGACGCCGTGGATTGTCGTCAGCCACGCCCGGCTCGCGCTGGCGCAGTTGGCGGCGGAGTTCTTCGGCCACCCAAGCCGGAAGATGCGCGTCGTCGGCATCACCGGGACGAACGGCAAGACGACGACGAGCTATCTGGTCGGCGCGATATTCGAGGCGGCGGGAATCAGGTGTGGGGTGTTGGGCACGGTGAAGTACCGGATTGGCGATCGTGAGTATGCCGCCGAACGGACGACACCGGAGGCACCCGAGCTGCAGGGGTTGATGCACGACATGGTGACGGCAGGATGCGGGGCGTGTGCGATGGAAGTGTCGTCGCATGCGCTGGCGCTTCGCCGCGCCGACGGCATTCACTTCGCGGCGGGCGTCTTCACGAACCTGACGCGCGACCATCTCGACTTTCATGCGGACATGGAGGACTACTTCGCCGCCAAGCGCCGTCTCTTCGAGCTGCTGCCGGCAGATGCGCCCGCGGCGATCAATCTCGACGATCCACGCGCCGCCGCCATTGTCGAGGTGGTCCGGCGGCCGGTCACATACGCGGTCAACCGGCCTGCGGACGTGACGCCGGGACCGCTGGCGCTGTCGCTGGATGGGCTCGCGTTCGACGTGCGCACGCCGCACGGCGAGCTGCACATCGCGTCGCCGCTGGTCGGACGACCCAACGTCTACAACATCCTCGCGGCGGTGAGCGTCACGATCGCGCTCGATGTGCCGCGCCAGGCGGTCGCCAGCGGCATCGCAGGACTCCCCGGCGTGCCGGGTCGCTTCGAGCGCGTATCGTCACCAGAGGACGACGTCACGGTGATCGTCGACTACGCGCACACCGACGACGCACTGCGAAATCTCTTGGAGGTGGCGCGTCCCCTTGCCTCGCGCCGGCTCATCACGGTATTCGGCGCGGGCGGCGATCGCGATCGCACCAAGCGGCCGCTCATGGGAATGGTGGCTGCGCGCCTGAGCGATCTCGTTGTTGTCACGTCGGACAATCCGCGGTCAGAGGACCCGCAGCGAATCCTGGACGAGATCAATCTGGGCGCGCAGCAGGAGATCCGGCAGCGCGACGTCGAGGTCCTGACGATCGTCGATCGGCGCGATGCCATTCGCTACGCGTTGGACCACGCCTCGGCGGGCGATCTCATTCTCGTCGCCGGGAAAGGGCACGAGAAGTACCAGGAAATCGGCAGGCGGTTGCTTGCGTTCGACGACGTCGCGGTCGCGCGCGAGGCGCTCCAGGCACGGCGCGACAGGTTGCGGGTTGGGTGACGAGCTGCACCTCACGCTGCGGTGGGTGGCCGACGCGGTCGGCGGCCGGATCCGGACGGGCGACCCGGAGGTCGAGGTGCGCACCGTGGCGATCGACACACGGACGCTGCGGCCGGGCGACTTCTTCGTCGCGCTCCGCGGTCCGCGCTTCGATGCGCACGAGTTCGTTGGCGAGGCGTTCGGCAAAGGGGCGATTGGCGCTCTCGTCGAACACGGGTTCGAGACCCCTGGCGGTGAAGGCCAGCCCGATCACCGCGCGCTGGTCGACGTCGATGACACGACGCGCGCGCTCCAGAACCTTGGACACGCCGTCCGCCTGGCGAGCGGCGCGCGTGTCGTGGCGATTACGGGAAGCGCGGGCAAGACGACCACGAAGGAAGCGATCGCCGAGTTTCTCTCGGGACGGTTCCGCGTGGTGAAGAACAGGGGGAACCTGAACAACCACATCGGACTGCCGCTCTCGCTCGTGCAGTTGCGGGAAGGGCCCGACGTGGCGGTAATGGAACTGGGCATGAACCATCCGGGGGAAATCAGCACGCTCGTCGCGATCGCGGAGCCCGACGTGCGCGTCTGGACCAACGTGGGAGACGCGCATATCGGCTACTTCGGGTCGCCCGACGCGATTGCCGACGCGAAGGCCGAGATCCTCGAGCGCGCGGGTGCGGCGCACGTGCTCGTCTGCAACGCGGATGATGCGCGCGTGATGGCGCGGGCGCGGCGGTTTGCCGGGACGCTCGTGACGTTCGGGACCACGGCGGACGCCGACGTGCGCGCTGCAGATATCGCCGATCTGGGCATCGAGGGGATGCGGGCGCGCGTGTGTACGCGTGCCGGTGAGCGCGTCGTCAGCACCGCGCTGCTCGGGCGCGGCAATCTCAACAACGTCCTGGCGGCCACGGCGGTGGCGCTCGAGTTCGGCGTGCCGATCGACGAGGTGGTCGCCGCCGCTGGGCGCCTGAGAGCGACGGACCGGCGAGGCGGTGTGCGCCGGCTGCGCGACGACGTCGTGCTCGTCGACGATTCGTACAACTCGAGCCCGACGGCGCTCGCCCACGTGCTCGACGTGGTTGCGAAGGAGACGCGGGCCGCCGGTAAGGTGGCGGTGCTCGGCGAAATGCTGGAGCTCGGCGATCACTCGGTCGCGCTCCACCGCCAGTCGGGGCGGACGGCCGCGGCCGCGGGATTGCGGCTGCTCATCGCGATCGGTGGCGCGCCGGCGCGCGCTCTGGCCGACGCTTCTGTCGAAGCCGGGATGCCGGCGTCGGCCGTGCGTTACGTGGAAACGAGCGAGGTCGCGGCTCGGAGCGTCGTCGCCGACGTCCGCGCAGGTGATCTCGTGCTCGTGAAAGGGTCGCGCGGCACACGGACCGACATCGTCGCCGACGCCATTGCAGCGGAGTTCAGCTGATGCTGATGGAGCTCCTGCTGCCGCTCGAACCGTACTTCGGAGCGCTGAACGTGGTGCGCTACATCACGTTCCGAACGGCGGCCGCCAGCCTGACGGCGCTCGTCATCAGCCTCGTGTTTGGGCCGTGGATGATCCGAAAGCTCCGCGACTTCCAGATCGGCCAGGTGATCCGGCAGGAGGGGCCGCAGTCGCACCGCGCCAAAGCCGGGACGCCGACGATGGGTGGGGTGCTGATCCTGACGGCGTCGGTCGTGCCGACGCTGCTGTGGGCGGATCTCTCGAATCTGTACGTGTGGATTGCGGTGCTTGCGACGTGCGCCTTCGGAGCAGTCGGGTTCGCGGACGACTACCTGAAGATCGTTCGCCGATCTCACCACGGCCTGCGGCCGCGCTACAAGATGGCGCTGCAGATCCTCGTCGCCCTGGTAGTCGGCGTCGCGCTGATGGTGCTCGCCGCCAACAATCTCTACAACACACGCCTGATCTTTCCGTTCTTCAAGAACCTGATTCCGGATCTCGGGTGGCTCTATGTGGCCTTCACCGTGCTCGTCCTGGTTGGCGCGAGCAACGCCGTCAATTTGACCGACGGCCTCGACGGGCTCGCGATCAGCACGTTTGGAGTGGCGGCGGCGGCGTTCACCGCGCTCGCCTACGTGACGGGACATGCCGTGCTCGCCGACTACCTGCTGCTCGTGCGCTTCGCCCCGGCGGGCGAACTGACGATCTTCTGCGGTGCACTCGTCGGGGCGAGCCTCGGGTTCCTTTGGTACAACTCCTATCCCGCCGAACTCTTTATGGGTGATGTCGGCTCCCTCGCCCTCGGCGGCGCGCTCGGTACGGTCGCCATTCTGATCAAGCAGGAGCTGCTGCTCCCGATCGTCGGCGGCGTGTTCGTCATCGAGGCGCTCTCGGTCATCGTGCAGGTCGGCTCGTTCAAGCTGCGGGGCCAGCGCGTATTCAAGATGGCGCCGCTCCATCACCACTTCGAGCTGATCGGCTGGAGCGAACCGAAGATCATCACGCGGTTCCTCATCCTCGCCGTGATCTTCGCGCTCTTCAGCCTCACGACGCTGAAGCTGCGGTGATGGCGTGGGCGATGATGGCTTTTCGGTCCGGCAGCTCCGGGTGGTGGTGGTGGGGGCGGCACGCAGCGGCGTTGCGGCGGCGACGCTCCTGGCGAGGCGTGGGGCGATGGTGACGCTGAGCGAGATGCGCGAGGCGATCGACGACGCGGCGTCGCTGCAGTCCGCGGGGGTGGCGCTCGAATTGGGCGGCCATCGGCCGGAGACGTTCGCGGCCGCCGACCTCGTCGTGGTGAGCCCGGGCGTCCCGCTGGATCAGCCGGCGCTCGAGTCGGCGCGGCGGCGCGGGGCCGAAGTGGTCGGAGAGATCGAGCTGGCGTGGCGCTGGATCCGCGGTCGCGTGATCGCGGTGACCGGCACCAAGGGGAAGTCGACGACAACCACGCTCGTCGGTCGGATGCTCGACGCCGCAGGCCAGAAGGTGCTCGTCGGCGGCAATATCGGCGTTCCGTTGAGTGGGCAAGTGGAGGCATCCACCCTGGATACGGTGCACGTTGTGGAGGTGAGCAGCTTTCAGCTCGAGGCCACGACGACGTTCCGGCCGTGGATTGCGCTCTGGCTGAACTTCGCCGACGACCATCTCGATCGGCATCCGAGCGTCGAGGCGTACGCCGCAGCAAAGGCGCGCATCTTCGCCAACCAGACCGCCGACGACTGGGCGGTCGTGAATGCCGACGACCCGGTGGTCATCGCGCGCAGCGAAGGCATTGCGGCACGCCGAGCGTCGTTCGCGTTGTCAGGACGGATTGCCGACGGGTACGTCGTCGACGGCGAGTGGATCGTGCGGCGAACGTCCACCGGTGTCGAACGGCTCGTACCGGTCGCCGCCGTCGAGCTCACCGGCCGCCACATGCTCGGAAACGTCCTGGCGGCGACCGCTGCGGCATCGCTGGCCGGCTGCCCGCGCGAGGCGATGACGCGCGCCCTTCGCGGATTCCGTGGCCTCCCGCACGTGATGGAGCCCGCCGGCGAGATCGGCGGCGTGCGGTTCGTGAACGACTCGAAGGCGACGAACGTCGAAGCGGCGCGCCGATCGATTGAGAGCTTCGAGTCGGGTGTGGTGGCGATCGTCGGCGGCCGCTTCAAGGGCGGCGACTTGCGGGTGTTGCGCGATCCGATGGCGGCGCGCGGCCGCGCGGTCGTTGCGATCGGCGATGCGGCGCCGCTCGTCCGGCGCGCGCTCGACGGCGTGGTGCCAGTCGTCGACGCCGCCTCGATGCGCGAAGCCGTGGAGCTCGGCTACGAGGCGGCGGCGCCCGACGGCGTCGTGCTGCTCGCGCCCGCGTGCGCCAGCTTCGACTGGTTTCGGGATTACGCGGAGCGAGGAGAAATCTTCAAGGCTGAGGTGGCAAGGCTACGGGAGTCACAAGGCTGAAAGGAGTCGGAGCGTTGAAGTGCGGCAAGGAACGGTGAGCAGTCGTCAGTCGGCTCGGCGCGGAGAGGAGCTGGCCGCTGGGAACGCAGGCTACCCCGGTCTGCGAGGTCGGTGTCCCTCCCACGGGCCGGCTGATGACTGCTGACCGCTTCTTCCGCCTTCGCGGCCGCGCCGCTACGGCGGACAAGACGGGAACGGGATCTTAGTCGATCCCGTGAACATTTGGTGTTTCGGGTGGTTCAGCGGTTTTCGATAGGGGTGGCGTGGCGCGCAAGCTGAAATCGGACCGAATTCTCTTCATCGCGACGCTCGTGCTGGTGTGCACCAGCGTCGTCATGGTGTACAGCGCCTCGGCCGTGCTCGCGCTCGAGCGCTACGATCAGCCCTACCTCTTCGTGATCCGGCAGGTGATGTGGACGGTGCTGGGGCTCGCGGCGTTGTGGGTGGCGATGCGCGTCGACTACCGCGTGTACCGGAACGACGCGTTCGTCTGGGCGCTGCTGGCGGTGGTGGCGCTCACGCTGGTCGGCGTGCTGCTCAGCGCGCCGGTCAACGGCACGCGGCGGTGGTTCGGCATCGGCGGGCTCGGCATCCAGCCATCGGAGCTCGCCAAGCTCGCCTGTGTCTTCTTCACCGCGCTCATACTCGAGCGCCGGATGCACCGGATCGACGAGTTGTCGTACTCACTGTTGCCCATCGGCATTGTCGTCAGCGTGATGGTGGCGCTCATCCTGCTGCAGCCCGATTTCGGCACGGCCATGTCGCTCGTGCTGATCGTGGCCGCGATGGTTCTTGCGGCGGGCCTGCACTACCGGTATCTCGTCGGTACGCTGCTTGTGACGCTGCCCGTGCTCTACATCGTTCTCGTCAGCGCACCGTACCGCCGCCGCCGGTTGACGGCGTTCTGGGATCCGTGGGCCGATCCGCTCGGCGACGGCTTTCAGATCATCCAGTCGATGATTGCGGTCGGGACGGGCGGGATCTTCGGTCGGGGGCTGATGGGCGGTGTGCAGAAGCTGTTCTACCTGCCGGAGCCGCACACCGATTTCATCTTCGCCGTGATTGGCGAAGAACTCGGCCTCATCGGCGCGACCGCCACGCTCCTCTGCTTTGCGCTCATCGCGTGGCGCGGGCTGCGCATCACGGCTCGCGCGCAGGACGTGTTCGGTGCGCTTCTCGCAATCGGCATCACCACGATGGTCGTGGTGCAGGCGTTCGTCAACATGAGCGTGGTGCTTGGACTGATACCGACGAAGGGCATTCCGCTGCCGCTCGTCAGCGCCGGCGGATCGTCGCTCGTCATCAGTCTGCTCGGGACGGGTGTGCTGTTGAACATTTCCCAGCATGAGGTCGCGAACGCGTAGGCGCCATGGTGCGACGGTAGATGCCGCTGTCGATCTTGATCGCGGGCGGCGGAACGGGCGGCCATCTCTATCCCGGCATCGCGGTCGCGCGCGAGCTGATGGCGCGGGCGCCCGCCGCGCAGGTCGTGTTCGTCGGGACGGCCGTCGGGATCGAAGCGCGCGTGGTGCCGCGCGAGGGATTCACCCTGGAGGTGATCCGGAGCGCAGGGCTCAAGGGGAAGTCGCCGACGTCGCTGGCGCGGGGCCTTTCCCTGCTGCCGGTGAGCGCGGCCGACGCATGGCGCGTCATCACGCGACACCGGCCCGCGGTGGTGATCGGCGTCGGAGGCTACAGCTCGGGGCCGGTCGTGTTGCTCGCGGCGCTTCGCGGTATTCCAACGCTGCTCATGGAGCAGAACGCGATGCCCGGGCTCACCAACCGCCTGCTCGCGCCGGTCGTCGATGCGGCGGCGGTGACGTTTCAGGAGACCGTGCGATTCTTCGGCAGCAAGGCGATCGTGTCGGGCAATCCGGTCAGGCCGGAGTTCTTTCGGGGCGAGGAGGCACATGGGCGCGATGTTCAGCCGCCTAGGGCGGCACGGGTTCTAGTGTTTGGCGGCTCTCAGGGCGCGCACGCGATCAACATGGCCATGGTGGAGGCGGCGCCGCGGCTGGCTGCCGCTCAACCGCGACTGGCGCTCACGCACCAGACTGGCGAACGGGATCTGGAAGTGGTCCGTGAGCAATACCGGCGGGTCGGCCTGGAAGCCAGAGTCGAACCGTTTCTGTTTGCGATGGAGCGGGAGATGAAGGCGGCGGATCTCGTCATCTGCCGCGCCGGCGCGACGACGGTGGCGGAGCTGACCGCGATCGGACGGCCCTCGATTCTCGTGCCGCTGCCGACCGCGACCGACGATCACCAGCGCAGGAACGCGCTGGCGCTCGTGCGCGACGGGGCGGCGCTCATGGTCGAGCAACGCGAGCTCACGGGCGATCGGCTGGCGGCCGAGATGCTCGCACTGGCGGCCGACCCGAAGCGGCGGCGGCGCATGGGAGACACCGCGCGGCGCTTGGCGCGACCCGACGCCGCGCGGGTGATCGTCGATCGGGTGCTGACGCTTGCCGGTCGATGAGTCGAACAGAGGCGCGATGGTGCTGGGGCGGACCCGGCGAATTCATTTCGTGGGCATCGGGGGCATCGGGATGAGTGGCATCGCCGAGCTGCTCGCCAACCTCGGGTATGAGGTGAGCGGCTCGGACCTCAGACGGTCGGACGTGACGACGCGGCTCGAGGCGAGCGTCGGCGTCAGGGTCCACGAGGGACACGCGGCGGCCCATGTCCGCCACGCCGACGTGGTCGTCGTCTCGTCGGCGGTGCGGCCGGACAACCCGGAGATCGTCGAGGCGGAGCGGCGCGGCATTCCGGTGATCGCGCGCGCTGAAATGCTCGCCGAGTTGATGCGCATGCGGTTCTCGATCGCGGTCGCCGGCGCGCACGGCAAGACGACCACGACGTCGATGATTGCCTTCGTGCTGCACCAGTGCGGACTCGATCCCGACGCGGTGATCGGCGGCCGGCTGCGCGCCTTCGGCAGCAGCGCCCGGCTCGGACGCGGCGGCTACATGGTGGCCGAGGCCGACGAGAGCGACCGCTCCTTTCTCCGGCTATGGCCGTCGATCGCGGTCGTGACGAACGTCGATGACGAGCATATGGAGAGCTACGCGAGCTTCGCCGACCTGCAGCAGGCGTTCGCGGACTTCGCGAACAAGGTCCCGTTCTACGGCGTCGTGGTCGCCTGTGCCGACGACGCCCACCTGGCGCCGGTGCTCCCCCGCATCAAGCGGCGTCTGGTCACGTACGGGTTCGATGCGGCAGCGCAGGTGACCGGCCGACACGTCGAGCTCGGGACGTTTGGCGGCCGTTGCGTCGTGCACCGGCGCATGGGTGAGACGACGGACCCTCTCGGGACCATCGAGCTCTCGATTCCCGGCCGGTACAACCTGCAGAACGCGCTCGCGGCCGTGGCGGTCGCGGGGGAGCTCGGCCTCGACTTCTCCCGCGTGGCGCGCGCGCTCGCCGCATTCGAAGGCGCCGAGCGCAGATTCGAGCGGTACGGCGAGGTGAACGGCGTGCTCGTCGTCGACGACTACGCCCATCACCCGACCGAGATTGCGGCCGTGCTGAGCGCTGCGCGCGTGGCGCTCGGCCGCCGCCTTGTCGTCGCGTTTCAGCCGCATCGCTATTCGCGGACCGAACGGCTGATGAACGAGTTTGGGCCCGCATTGCGCGAAGCCGACGAGCTCCTGCTCACCGACATCTACGCCGCCGGCGAAGACCCGATTCCGGGCGTCACCGTCGAAGCGCTGGCCGACGCCGTCCGACGCGGATCGGGACGGCCGGTGCGCGTGGTGAGAGCGGTCGACGATGTCGTGCCCGAGCTGCTGCGGGTGGTCAAGCGGGGGGATGCGGTGATTACGCTGGGTGCGGGATCGATTGGTGCCGTGCCCAAGCGCCTCGTGGACGCGCTGCGGCAGCAGGAGGGGAACGCCTGATGACGGTGTCCGCGCCGACCGACAAGCGTTTCCGCCGCAGGCACGTCACGCCGCGGACGCGCCGCCGGTTCGCGTGGTCGAGGACGCGCCTGGCGGGGGCAGCGGTCGTGGCGACCGGCGTCTTGTATGTCGGCTATCAGGCCGCCCTCGCGGCGGTCACGAGCGAGATGGTCACGGTGACTCGGATGACCGTGCAAGGCAACAGCCGCCTGTCACGCGACGACGTGCTCGCACTCGTCGACGGCCTCGAGGGACGGAACATGCTCGTCCTCGACCTCGACGAGTGGCGGCAGCGGCTGCTCGCGTCGCCGTGGGTGGCCGACGCCGCCCTCCGCCGCGTGCTGCCCGGCACCGTCGACATCGTCGTGTCCGAGCGCCAGCCGCTCGGGATCGCGCGCATCGGCGAGCGCCTGCATCTCATGGATCGCCGCGGCACGGTCATCGCCGAGTTCGGGCCGGGCTACGCGGATCTCGATCTCCCGCTCATCGACGGGCTCGCGCCGCTTGGCGCCGCACCGGTGGATCGACCGATGGTGGACGAGACGCACGCGGCGCTCGCCGTGCGGCTGCTGACGTCGCTCGAGGCCGATCCGGAGCTCTCGGGTCGTATCGCACAGGTCGACGTCTCTGACGCTCGCGACGCGGTCGTGATGCTCGAGGGCGACACGGCGCTGGTCCGCGTGGGCGACGACGAGTTCGTCGAGCGCCTCCGGTCCTACGTCGACCTGGCCGCTGCGCTCCACGAGCGCGTGCCGCAGATCGACTACGTCGACGTGCGATTCGGCGAACGGGTGTACGTCAGGCCTCAGGCCTCAGGCCCCAGGCCTCAGGGCTGTCTGGGGCCTCAGTGCTGAGGCCTGAGGCCTGGGGCGTGGGGCCGGCATATCGGGAGACGGATGGCGCGTAGAGAACGGTATCTGGTCGGGCTCGACGTCGGGACGTCGAACGTCTGCGCGGTCGTCGGCGAAAGTCTCGACGACGGCAGCGTCGACGTCGTCGGGATCGGTGTCGCCGAGTCGCGCGGCATCAAGCGCGGCGTTGTCGTCAATCTCGAGGCGGCGGTCGAGTCGATCAAGAAGGCGATCGAGGAGGCCGAGCTGATGGCCGGCATCGAGATCGACTCGGTGCATCTGGCCCTGTCGGGTCCCCACGTCAAAGGATTCAACAGCCGTGGTGTCATTGCCGTTGCCGGCAAGACTCGGGAGATCACCCGCGACGACGTGCGGCGGGCGATCGATGCCGCCAAGGCGGTGTCGCTGCCGGCCGGGCGGGAGATCCTGCACGTCCTGCCGCAGGACTTCGTTGTGGACGAGCAGGACGGCATCGGCGCGCCGATCGGCATGACGGGTGCCCGTCTCGAGGTCAACGTGCACGTCATCACCGGCGCGGTGTCGAGCACGCAGAACATTGTCGCGTGCGTGAACCGCGCCGGCATCACCGTCGTCGACACCGTGATCGAGCAGCTCGCCGCCGCCGAAGCCGTACTCACGCCCGACGAGAAGGAACTGGGCGTGGCGCTCGTCGATATCGGGGGCGGCACGGCCGATCTGGCGATTTTCGAGCGCGGAAGTCTCTGGCACACCGCGGTCGTCGCCGTCGGCGGCGATCACTTTACGAGCGACATCGCCGTCGGCCTGCGGACGCCGATTCCCGATGCGGAAAAGCTGAAGCGGAAGAGCGGCTGCGCATTGTCGGCGATGGTCGACGAGGAGGAGACGATCGGGGTGGCGAGCGTCGGCGGCCGCAAGCCGCGGCTCATGGCGCGGCGCATCCTCTCGGAGATCCTGCAGCCCCGCGCCGAGGAGATCTTTC